>PDWJ01000078.1_pt1 | contig 127258 bp, 110 predicted proteins | sample 1430881 | NCBI WGS metagenome assembly PDWJ01 (sample SAMN01162460, study PRJNA174530) | Oral metagenome, whole genome shotgun sequencing project. | biome: Marine environment; feature: Marine mammal; material: Swab sample of the gingival sulcus; isolation source: swab sample of gingival sulcus... | reverse complement strand
GTCGGTGAGTGGGTTGAGGTAGACGGCTTGCATGGCGCTATCCTTAACTAAGCAGTTGGTTTAAGTTTAGCAGTTTTTGTGCTTAAGTCAGCTAGCAGATTAGTATTTTGGCATGGCGGCAGCACAGCAACTTCTATCGCTATAGTAGTAACTTTCTTAAAACAGCTTCATAAATCTGGCTAAGTTTTTCCAAATCGGCTATGGCTACACATTCATTGATTTGGTGGATTGTGGCATTCAGCGGTCCTAATTCGACCACTTGTGCGCCAGTGGGGGCGATAAAGCGCCCATCAGACGTGCCACCAGAGGTAGATAATGTGGTGTCTGTGCCGGTTATTTCACAAATAGCAGCTTGGCAAGCGTCAACCAGCTCACTAGGCTCTGTTAAAAAGGGCTGACCTGACAAACTCCATTCTACGGTATAGTTCAGTTGATGCTGTTTTAAAAGCGCTTCAGTACGTGCTTGAATCACTTCCGGCGTAATTTCAGTAGAAAAACGCCAGTTTGCCAACACCTCCAACACTCCAGGAATCACATTACTAGTGCCATTACCAGCATGTATATTGGAAATCTGAAAAGTCGTGGGTGGGAAGAACTCATTACCTTGATCCCACTGGGTCTGTGTCAGTTCAGTCAAGGCAGGCGCGGCGCGATGGATAGGATTATCCGCTAGCTGTGGGTAAGCCACGTGGCCTTGCTTGCCTTGAATACTGAGTTTGGCATGCAAAGAGCCACGGCGGCCATTTTTGATAATATCACCTAAGGTGTTGCTGCTAGAAGGTTCACCCACTAAACACCAGTTGATTTTTTCTTGGCGTGCTTCCAGTATTTCCACGACTTTGACCGTGCCATTGACAGCGGGTCCCTCTTCGTCACTGGTGATCAGAAAAGCAATAGAGCCTTTATGTTCGGAGTAAGCGCGTACAAAGTTTTCGCAAGCTACCATAAACGCTGCAATACTGCCTTTCATGTCGGCTGCACCGCGCCCATATAGCAGGCCATCGCGTATCGTTGGTTGGAAAGGATCGCTGTACCAAGGTTCTAATGAGCCCGGCGGCACAACATCCGTGTGACCTGCAAAACATAATAGAGGGGCACTGTTGCCGCGTCTTAACCACAGATTGTCGACCTCGCCAAAGCGTAATGATTCAGCCTGAAAGCCACAGGGGGCGAGATAATCAGCGATAAATGTTTGACAGCCTTGATCATCAGGCGTGACAGATGGGCGACGAATGAGCGCTTCAGCAAGTTGCAGGGTTTTGGACATAATGGTGTTATTAGTATTTTGTTTAATGTTGAAAGGTGTTTTGGTAGGCATCGGCAGAAAAGCCAAGCATACGACGTGTTCCCAAATCCAGTACAGGGCGTTTGATAATAGCAGGCTGTTCTTCCATGACCGCGAGTGCTAGTGTTTCATCCATATGGTTACGCGTGCGTTCTGGTAATTGTCGCCAAGTCCTGCTACGTTTGTTAATTAATGCCTCCCAGCCTAACTCTGCTACCCAAGCGCGTAGTTGCACTGGATTCAAACCATCTTTGCGAAAATCATGAAAGGTATAAGGAATACCGCGTTCTTCCAGCCAAGCACGAGCTTTGCGTACCGTATCGCAGTTGCTGATGCCATAAAGCGTGGTCATGATTGCATTTCCATTTGCTATTGCTGAGCAGGAAGACTATACGAGACTGGCTGACACTTGGCAAACACTTGACACTTGGTATCTAGCACTGCTCTCAAGTAAGCTGCTATTTAGCAGTCATACCATTTGTGATAAGCACGTCGTTTGCCCGTTCGTTGGGTAATAATGCCTTCAATAATAATACAGCCTTGGGCAAACTCTGGCTCTATGCTGTCATCAATAACTTGCAAGGCAAAGGGTTCAGCTTCTGCACAGTGGCCACCATTACTATTACCATCGCTGAGCTTAGATTTGAACATATCTTGCACGGCAATTTTGACTTCAGCCATATTTTAGTGCTCCTGTGCAGGCTTACGGCTAAACTCACTTGCGGCTACAGGGTGCTTTGGTTCATACCAGTGCAGCTTTTCATGTAGCTGGACGACTTCGCCTACGATAGTGAGTGCGGGGGCGCGGACTTTTCGTTCCTTGACTAAATTGGGAAGGCTGGCCAGTGTGCCAATATGTACTCGTTGATTGCGCGTAGTGCCTTGCTCGACCAGTGCAGCAGGCATATCCGCTGACATACCCTGTGCCATAAGCTGTTGGCTAATTACTGCAATGCCGCTGAGCCCCATGTAAAATACAATCGTTTGACCAGGGCGTGCCAGTTTTTCCCAATCTAAATCAATGCTGCCATCTTTAAGGTGGCCGGTGGCAAAGGTGCAAGATTGGGCATAGTCACGATGTGTCAGAGGTATGCCTGCATAAGAGGCACAACCGGAAGCGGCAGTAATACCAGGTACTATCTGGAAGGGAATACCCTGTTTTGCCAGTGCTTCAATTTCTTCACCGCCTCGCCCAAAAATAAAGGGATCTCCCCCTTTAAGGCGTAAGACTTGTTTGCCCTGTTTAGCTAAGTCGACTAGCAAGTTATTGATTTTGTTTTGTGGTATAGCATGGTTGGCTTTTTCTTTGCCCACATAAATACGCTCGGCATTTTGGTTTGCCATATCGAGTATGGATTTTGCTACCAAGCGGTCATGTACCACGACATCCGCTTGCTGCATTAAGCGTAAGGCACGGAAAGTCAGCAGATCTGGGTCTCCAGGGCCTGCGCCGACTAGGTAAACTTCGCCAATACGGGCGATGCCCGAGCCTCGCGCTATCATGTCTTCCAACATTTGGCGGGCAGCATCTATATTGCCTGCATAGACTAGTTCAGCCAAGGGACCGCGTAAGGCTTGTTTCCAAAAGCGCTTGCGTAAATCGGGATCGGAAAAGCGCTGTTTTACCGGATCACGATACGCTTCGGTAATGGCCGCCAGCTGACCGTAGGAAGAGGGAATCATTGTTTCCAGCCTCATGCGTAACTGCCGTGCTAATACAGGAGATGCACCGCCGGTAGACACGGCAATTTTAACTGGCGATCGATCGACTACAGAGGCTAGGGTAAAGCTGCATTCTTGCTGGTTATCCACCACATTCACCGGAATATTTTGCTTATTGGCTAAGCTTGCTATTTGTGCATTAATTGCACGTTGATTCGTTGCAGCAATCACGAGAAACACGCCTGTTAGGTCATTAGGTATAAAAGCACGTGGTTGGTAATGGATACTGTCTGGATATTGTTGCAAAACAGCCTGTAATTCCGGGTTAATCTCAGGTGCTACAATGCTTAACTGTGCGCCTGCCTGTAATAGGCTTTTTGCTTTGCGCAAGGCCACCCGACCGCCACCGACTACTAGACAAAGCCGTTGTTTTAAACACAAAAAGACCGGAAAACGCTCCACTCATTAACCTCCGCGATTTTTATGCCAAATTTGCTAATGCACAATTCCTTGAACGGGTTCGCTTTCAAAGATACTTCGCAGTAAACAGCGCAGAACTGATCTTCAATGACGTGCCTGTTTGCGCGCATCTTTATAGCTTTCGTGGTTGCCTTGTCGTGCAAACTGTTTGATCATAGGCAAGGTTTGAGTAATGCGAAATACATAGTAATAGGGCATGCGAGTCTTCCAACGGACTTTGAGCTTTATTATTGCCTTTAGTCAAGAGCTTGCCAATAACTCTTATAAGAGGGTTGTGTAAAGACTACAGAACATTGTGGTGCATAGTCATGGCTGATTCAGCTTGTATCTCCTAAGGTTGAAGGGGAGATATGGGACAGTAAGCTTACTAGGGCAGGGCATAAGCAAAGCGCTTGCGCAAAACACAAATTACTTTCATTCCAGCTATTAATACTATTAACGAATTATAAGGGAGACCAAAATGAGAGCAGGTCAGTGGTTGCTACCATGGGCTATTTTTACAGGATGTATGGGCGCTATCGCCGGTTGCAGCAATGCCCCTACCCGATCTGAGCAGGCTGCTAGCCCAAAGCCTGCCGTAAGCAGTCATGCTAAGACTGAATACAGTAAATCAGCCCAACTTGAAGAAAACTTGGCCGAGCTGACTCCATTAAATACAAGCAGTAAAGCTAAAGTGCAAGAGTATGCAGATGCAGAAGAGGTTGTCGGGAAGACTGTGGAGTATGCGGTAGAATCAGCGCAGGTAATGGCGGCAAGAACTCAAGCAAACATTCCCCAAGCTCGTCCATTGCAAAAGAGGGTTGCTTCTGCTGCCAGACCCAAACCTGTGGCTCGACGTTTATCGGCTGAGCAACAGCGTTTGGCGCATTTGCGCAAACGGCGCCACCGTGAGTGGGAAGCTAAACAAGAAGAGGCTCGTCAACGTGCTGAATATCAGCACCGTTTGCAAGCGCAGGAAGCTCAACTAGCACAAAGTCAAGCAGCCGCTAGACAGCAACAAGCACAGGCCGCTGCCAAACAACAACAATTACGTCAACAGTACCAGCAACAATATGCAGCCCAGCAAGCACAAGTTCAACGCCAGCAGCAAATGGCTCAACAAGCTCAGCAACAGCAATATGCAGCTCGGCAAGCACAAGTCCAACGCCAGCAGCAAATGGCTCGACAGACGCGGCAACGTCAGCGGCAAGCAGCCCAAAGACAAATTGCTCATGCCAGTAAGCGTTCACACGTCGGCTATGGTGGCAGAGGAACAGGTGATTATTATGCGACTGCATTGAGCGGAGATTTTGCAGGTTATCCGCAGTTAGCTTCCTTTATTGAGCATATGGTAAAGCGTTATGGTTTCGATCGTGGCTATTTGTATGGTGTTTTTTCACAAGTACGTAATCGTGATAATGTAGCACGTCTGTGGAGTGGAAATAAGGGTGGTAGCGCTACACCGGGGGGCTGGTATAATTATCGTGCCAAATTTGTAACGCCAGAGAATGTACAAAGAGGTGTACGGTTCTGGAATGAACATGGCGTACATTTACAAAGAGCAGCGCGTCGTTACGGTGTTGACCCTGAGTATATTGTCGGCATTATGGGGGTTGAGACTCGTTGGGGTCGTATTTTCGGCAAGCATCGAGTCATTGATGCGCTATTGACTTCAGCGATTGTTAACACTCGGCGCAGCCAATTCTTTTTTAACGAGTTGGAAAACTATTTATTAATGACACGCAGCGAGCAAATGAACCCATTAGAGCCAATGGGGTCTTATGCCGGTGCTATGGGCTATGGACAGTTTATGCCTAGCAGTTTCCAGTCTTTTGCGGTGGATTTTGACGGTGATGGCATTCGTGATCTTTGGAATCCAGTCGATGCCATTGGCAGCATTGCCAACTATTTTGCCAAACACGGTTGGCAGCGTGGTCAGGAAGTGGCTGTACCTGCGGTAGTGAGTTCGTCACAATATGCAACGATGCCTGATGGCTTTAAAGTGAAGTATTCTTCGTCGACATTGGCCAGCAAAGGTATCCAGCCTCGCAGTGGCAGTTGGAGTAAGACTGGGCGCACACATTTATTAGCTTTAACGACAGTTCCGGGGGGTAATAAAGAACCTTGGATTGGGTATAATAATTTTTATGTGATTACTCGCTATAATCATAGTAATTATTATGCCATGGCGGTGCATCAGTTGGCGCAATCTGTAAAATTGAGCACAGGGGCGGCTGTCTATGCTAGTCGTTGATGGAATGCAAGTTCCTAAAATAATGCTAGACTAAGTCGTTGATAGAGGGCAGTGGGTTCAAAGGGTGCTTAAATTATGCTCGAAATAATATTGTCTTTTATTAAATTAAACTTATTTCGGTTGCAATTTAGACATTTTGGTTAAAAAAAAGCAAAATGGGGTAAATAAATAATGCTATTCTTGCTGCGTTTCGTGTCTATTCAACAAGTGATATATGCCTATGAACGTACTCACATTTAGTGAGGCTCGTCATCTTGTATCCCGCACAGGACTGGGTGCAGAGTGGGGCAGCATAAAAGCTCTCGAAGGGCAGACCAGGGATAAGGCTGTAGAGCAAATTTTGCATACGCCACCTTCGCCTCTCAGACCGCCGCCACCTTTGACACCTTGGAACAAGTTAGAGCCGATGCGTGACGAAAGTGCCAAGGGGCGCAAAGATGCGTGGATGATCGCACAACAGGAAGGAAAACGTTTACAAGGATGGTGGCTTGAGCAGATGCTTGCAACTAAGTCGCCCTTCATTGAACGTATGACTTTGTTCTGGCATGGCTTCTTGACCTCATCTATCCAGAAAACGCTGCAACCCAGTTTATTGTATAAACAAAATTTGCTGTTACGCAGACACGCACTGGGGAATTTTCGTCATCTGCTTCAAGCCATAGCCCGTGATCCAGCTATGCTGGTTTATCTGGATGGTTATCAAAATGCGAAGGATAGTCCCAATGAAAACTTCGCTAGAGAACTGCTAGAGCTGTTTACCATTGGCAGAGGGAAATATAATCAAGCTGATGTGACTGCGGCAGCCAAGGCATTTACAGGCTGGACCGTACATCCTCAAACCGGAGAGTTTCAAGTACGTGCCGATTTGCATGATAATAGTCCGCTTACCTTTCTAAAAAAGCATAAGGGTCGTTTCACTGGCGAGCAAATTATTGACTTGTTGCTGAATAATGACCGTACAGCCGAGCGTTTAGCCGAGCGCTTCTGGCGTAATTTCGTTAGTACAGCACGGCCTAATCCGGCGCTTATAAAGCACTGGGGCGCGCAATTCCGCAAGCTAAACTATGATATCAAAGGAATTTTGCGACTGGTTTTAAATAGTCCTGAATTCTGGGATAAACGTAATCGGGGTGCTCTGGTCAAGTCGCCTGTTGATTTATTAGTCGGTACTTTGCGCATGACGAGAGGGTATCGCCGCGAAAATACCGGTGAAATGATTAATTTGTGTCGCTTGTTGGGGCAAGAATTGTTTGATCCCCCTAGTGTAAAAGGCTGGTCGGGAGGAGAGCATTGGATCAGTACCCAAACTTTATTGGTTCGAGCCTCTTATCTGGCGAAGATTTCTCGTGGGAATCTGGATCAGAAGTATGACGATCAATTGCCTCTGCCGGTTAGAGATGCTCAAGGCATTATTGACTGGATGTTGGCTGTGCCGCCGGTTAATGCTTTGCCAAAAATTCCTGGTGAGCGACGCTTGGCGCATGCTTTGCTGTTGGACCCGTCGTTTCAGGTGAATTGAAACTTGGGTAATAGCTGATAAGTAAAAGAAGGAATTTATATAAAGATAATAAAAGTAAATACCAAGGTGGTTAACTTATATATCTAGAGGGATTAGTTGGTTTATGAAAAGACGTGGATTTTTAAAGCTGGCTGGTGCTTTGTCGACTGTCGGTTTCGCGCCAGAAATTTTATGGGCTGCCGCGCCATCTGCTAGGAGTGGCAATAAACAGGCAAAACCCATTGCGCCACGCTCGGTTTCTGGTAAAACGCGTCGAGTGGTGCTCATCAAGTTGGTGGGTGGTAATGATGGTCTAAGCACTTTAATTCCGACGCGCGACAAGGAATACAACTTATTGCGTGACAAATATCGCCCCAATATTTTACATGCCAAGCATCAATTACAAGAATTACCTGACAGCAATGGTTTGGCTCTGAATCCTTACATGGCACCTCTGCAACGTTGGTGGAAGTCAGGCCATGTGGCATGGATACAAGGTGTAGGTTACCATCACCCAATCTTATCCCATTTTCGCTCCAGTGATATTTGGGAAACGGCTAGCAACGCTTTTGAGTATTCAGACATTGGTTGGCTAACGCAGATATTGCCTCGCTACAAAGAAGGGCTACATGGCATTATTATTGGAGAAGGCTTGGGACCAATGCTGGGTAAAGATTGCCACACTATTGCGATGCAAAGTCCGCAGGTCTTTCTAAATCAGGTTGATTTGATTGATGATATTTCTCCTTCTCGCCACCCTAGCCAAGCTTTAACGCATATCGTTAATATTCAGCATCAATTGCATGCTGCCGGTAAGCAGTTGAAACAAAAGATGAGTCATCCTAAGCCGCTAGGTGGTTTTGCAACCGGTACGCTTGGACGCCAGCTAGAATCGATTGCTCAAATGATTATTAATGATGTTGACACCGCTGTTTATAAAATTGAGCATAAAGGTTTCGATACGCATTCCAAGCAATTAATCACTCAAAATCATTTGTTGCGTGAACTGTCTGTTGCGCTGGATTCTTTTGCTAATGCTATGCAACGTCATGGGCGGTGGGATGAGGTCATGGTGATTACTTACTCTGAGTTCGGGCGGCGCGTCGCCGAGAATCATGGTAAAGGTACGGATCACGGTGCTGCATCAGTGCAATTAGTCATGGGCGGTAAAGTGCGTGGCGGTATTTACGGCGATCGTCCACCTCTGCATGATTTGGATAAAGATGGTAATTTGCACATGACGACTGATTTTCGCAAAGTATATGGCACTGTAGCAAGTCGTTGGTTGGGTGTCGCAAATCCTTGGCGGTCACAAGGTATATTACCGTTTGTTTGATTGTTTGAATGAGCATTTTGCCGCATAATCCCCGCCTTTGAGCAATCAGCTTCACAGCAAATACGGCGGGTTATGTGGTTTAAAAATCTTTATCTCTATAAATTGCAGCAGGATTTTGAATGGACTGCTGAGGACTTGCACGAAAAGCTGGCACTTAGGCCTTTTGCGCCTTGCGTGCAAGAGCAGCGTGAAAGTGTGGGCTGGGTCAGCCCATTGGGGCGTGACTCTCAGGTGATGGCTCATGCTGCTAATGGCTATATCTTGGTAAGTTTGGCGCATCAGGAGCGTATGCTGCCGTCTTCTGTTATCCGTGAAGCGCTGGAGGTACGTCTCGCTGAGATTGAGGCGTGTGATGGGCGAAAAGTAAGCGGTCGTGAGAAAAAAGACCTTAAAGAAGCGATTGAGTTTGAGTTGCTCCCCAAGGCATTTACGCGAACTCGGCAAATTGATGCTTGGCTCGATCCCCAAGGGCGCTGGTTGATATTGAATACAGCTTCTGCTACCCAAGCTGAGCGCCTGACGCATTATTTGCGGGCAAGTATAGACTCTTTGCCGCTCAAAGCGCCTGAAACTGAAATGACGCCTGTCTGTTTAATGACGCAATGGTTGCGGGACGGTGTTCTGCCTGCCCCATTTGAATTAGGCGAAGAGTGTGAGTTACGTAGCCAAGGGGATGATCAAAGTGTTGCTGTGTTCAAAAAGCATGAATTGCGCTCCGATGAGGTGCAATCTAACTTGGATAATGGAAAGTGGGTGTCCAAGCTCATGCTGGTTTGGGACAAGAAGATCAGTTTTATGCTGACAGATAATTTATTGATCAAGCGGCTCAAGTTTTTGGATGTGATGGGCGAACAATTAGATGAACATGACCCACAGTCCTATGCTGAGAAGAAAGATATTGAATTTACCTTAATGACAGGAGAAGTTACCCGCTTGTTACAGGATTTACTGCACTGCTTGAATCCTCAACAAACGGAGGATGTAGATAGAGAGAATAACCCCGCAAGCCCACCTATCGCTAACGAGTATTTCGTAGAAGAAAAGGAAATGGCTGAAAGTGAAAATGAATCAGCCAATCCTGAAAATGAAGATGAGAAATAGAACCTGGAGAGAATGACCCTCTCACGCTGTGTTATTGGGTTTTCTCTTGGAAGGCGGAAATCTTGGTATTGAATTGCACTCCCCACCGTCCTGCGTCTTGTGCTGAAGGTCATCCTTTCCAGACTCTTGTCACCGAGTATAGTACAGCCTGCTCAAAATGTAGTTCAAATTTATACAAGATTCATCGTTTTTTTCGATGCGGCTAATAAATTGGCTAGGGCGTTCCATTAAGTTGCACTGAGAGGATTTTCCCCTTGCTCATCTGCGGCTACAATAAATGATTTTCTTTGCTTCAGGATGATCCCATGATGACAACGGTTTCCAATCTGCCTGTTACCCGTGCGTTGCTCAGTGTGTCAGACAAAAGCGGTTTGTTGGAGTTTGCCCAGTTTTTACATAGTCAAGGGGTTGAGTTGCTCTCGACGGGCGGAACGGCGCGTTTATTGATGGAGCATCATATTCCGGTGCTCGAAGTGTCCGAGTACACAGGTTTCCCGGAAATGATGGATGGCAGAGTTAAGACATTGCACCCTAAAATTCATGCTGGTTTGTTGGGCAGGCGAGGGCAGGATGATGCTGTAATGGCTGAGCATGACATTAGCCGTATTGATTTGCTGGTGGTGAATTTGTATCCCTTTGAGGCGACGGTAGCCAAAGAAAATTGCACCTATGAAGATGCTGTAGAAAATATTGATATTGGCGGTCCGGCAATGGTGAGAGCTAGTGCTAAGAATCATGCTCATGTCAGTATTATTGTTGATCCATTGGATTACGGTCGTGTGCAGGCTGAAATGGCGCAAACGGGAGGCTGTGTGTCGCCTGAAACTCGTTTTGATTTGGCGATTAAAGCATTTGAACATACAGCGCACTATGATGGGATGATTGCAAACTATTTTGGTGCACGAGTGGCAGGGGCTTATCATGAGTCACCTGCACAATTCCCGCGTACCTTTAATTTACAGCTACAAAAAAAACAGGACTTGCGCTACGGTGAAAATGCCCACCAACAGGCGGCTTTTTATACTGAAAGCAATCCGCCTGTTAGCAGTATTGCGAGTGCGCTGCAAATTCAAGGCAAGGCACTCTCTTATAATAATATTGCTGATACTGATGCGGCTCTTGAATGTGTCAAGCAATTCACAGCAGCAGCCTGTGTGATTGTTAAGCATGCGAATCCTTGTGGTGTTGCGGTGGCGAGTCATTTATTGACTGCCTATGAGCGGGCGTATAGTACTGATCCTGAGTCTGCGTTTGGTGGCATTATTGCGTTTAATCGGGAACTGGATTTGGCGACAGCGCGTTTGATCATTGAGCGACAGTTTGTTGAAGTGATTATTGCACCGGGGATCGCACCCGAGGCTGTTGCTGTCGTGGCGGCTAAGAAAAACATACGCTTACTTATAGTCGAACAATGGCCAGTTTCATCCAGCACCCGCACTACATTAGATTTCAAGCGTGTTAATGGTGGTTTGTTGCTACAGACTGCGGACAAAACCCTGCTGGAAGGTTTAAGCGTAGTTACTCAACGCCAGCCTAATGCACAAGAATGGGAAGATTTACAGTTCGCTTGGCGGGTCGCTAAATTCGTTAAATCCAATGCGATTGTTTATGCGTCTGAGCAGCGCACTATTGGCGTGGGGGCGGGACAAATGAGTCGGGTCAATTCAGCGCGTATTGCTGCTATCAAAGCGCAACAGGCAGGTTTGAGCGTGGCGGGTTCGGTGATGGCCTCAGATGCCTTTTTTCCTTTCCGTGATGGTATTGATAGTGCTGCTTCAGCAGGGGTTCGTGCGGTGATTCAACCCGGTGGTTCAATGCGGGATGAAGAGCTTATTGCTGCGGCCAATGAATATGGTATGGCTATGGTATTTACTGGCATGCGCCATTTTCGTCATTGAAGCTATATGTATAGGGCATACTACCGTTTATTGAAACAGGGTGGTGCAGGGGTAATTGGTATTTTGGGTATTGCTTAATCTGCATGCAAATGTTGTAAACAGGCGCTGTGCAGCGCTTGGCTGGCGGTTGCCAAGACCGATTGGGTTGACAATGTTAGTGCATGGCCGTACATATCGGTAAAAGTGCCACCTGCTTCAGTGACAATGACCGACAGTGCAGCAATATCCAGAATATTGACATCAGACTCCAATACCACATCTAGCTTGCCAGCGGCGAGTAGGTGGTAGTGCAAAAAGTCGCCATAACCGCGAATACGTTGGACTTGTTGGATCATATTGCCCAGCGCTGTCCAGCGTTTGGGATGAGCAGCAAGGCTGGCAATATTGCCTAAAGACAGTGCCGATTGGCTGAGTTTAGTATAAGTCGTGGTGTGGAGTGGCTTACCATTTAAAAAAGCGCCTTTACCTTTTTCTGCATAAGCCAGCTCACCAAAACTGGGTGCATTGGAAACGCCAAGAATAAGTTCATTGCCGTGCATGAGAGCAATTTGTGTAGAAAACATGGGGTAATGGCGTACAAAGCTTTTGGTGCCATCAATAGGGTCGATAAGCCAGCGATATTCAGCTTCGCTATTGACCTTGCCGGTTTCCTCCCCCAAAAAGCCATGCTCAGGAAAATGTTCCAGAATAATACGTTTAATGGTTTGTTCGGTTTCCACGTCAGCAATGGTGACAGGTGATTGATCCGCTTTGAACTCGACTTCAACATCTCGGTGGTAATAGTTCAAAATAACAGCTTCTGCGGCGCGTACTGCTTGCAGGGCGGCTTGCAGGAAAAGGCTTGGTTCGGCATGCTCTGGTGTGCCCGTAGTGGTGTTCATTGCCGGAGTATTCCTATCAATGGCTTCAATAGGTAGCAATTCAACAGGATTAATACTCAGTGTCAAGCATTTCACTTGTCGCAGGTAAATTGGCTATACTGCGCGGCTTATTGGCTCTTGAGCTTGAAAAATTATGTTGCTTTATATTCATGGATTTAATTCTTCCTCTCAGTCCGGCAAGGCGCAGGAAACGCGCCGCTGGCTGGAGGCGCGTGGGCGAGGGACTGAATGGGTTTGCCCTGACTTGCCCCATCGCCCTGCTGAGGCCTTTGCCTTATTAGAGAGTATTCTGGCTCGGGCAAGGACACCAGTGGCACTCATGGGTAGCTCATTAGGTGGTTTTTATGCCACTGTCTTGGCAGCGCGTCACGCATTACGTGCAGTTCTCATCAATCCTGCGGTGCATCCAGCACTGTTACTGCGGCCTGCTCTGGGTTTACAAAAAAGTTATTATTCCGATGCCACGTATGAGTTTAGCCAAGCTCATTTGGATGAATTGCAAGCCTTGGATTTATCCGCACCGGCTGAGCCGAATAAACTGTTGTTATTGCAGGAAACAGGCGATGAAGTCCTAGATTGGCGCGATGCAGTGGCTTTTTATCGTGATTGTCATCAGTTGGTTTTTCAGGGGGGTGATCACGGTTTTACTCGGTTCAGGGGGGTATTGGAATTGGCAGATCATTTTTTATCAGGGGCATTGGGCTGATGTTGACGACACCTCAGAGCTTAAGCTGGTATCCCTGCTTGGCGGGGAGCCAACCCGTACATGAAACGCTACAAGAGCGCAATAACTTGCGACAAGCACTGGGTTTGTCAGCAGCTTTGCAGCAACGGGAAGTGCTGCGTATCGGTGATTTGCATTGTGAGTTATACCCGCACGCGAGCGAAGCGCCCCTGATTATCTTTTTGCCAGGAATAACGACTTATGTTGAGCTTTATGCTGTTTTTCTCACTGAATTGCAAAGGCAGGGCTTTAATGTATTGGCGGTTGATTTGCCCGGGCATGGTTACTCCGGCGGAGCGCGCGGCGATTACCGTGTGGGTCAGGTCTTAAAAGCTTTACAAAGCGTGTTGGATATTATGCAGCAGCGTTTTTCAGAGCCGGTCGGCATTTATGGCTATTCTATAGGCGCTTTGTTAGCAGTTGCTTTGGCTGAGCGGGATGCACGAGTGCGTTCGGTCTTATGTGGTACTTTGTTGGTTCCAGATATACCGCCTGACTTTTTCCATCAGTTTGGATGGCAGTGGTTGTCGGGTACTGCTTTGTTGATGCCCCGTATGCGTTTACCACTGAGGCAGTTGCTGGATTTGGAGGCTTTATTGACTGGGCGGCCAGCCGCTGGGTTGATGCAACACATTCGAAACGATTCCCGTATGGTTTACGATTACCCGGTGGCAACTTTGGCTTCCTTGTTTAGTTGGCGGCTAGGTGTGGTGCGGCGTGCTTATACTTCTTTTATGGCGGCGATTGTTCATGGTGAGCACGATGAAGTGTTGCCTGCCAGCTATTCGCAACGGCTGGTCAATCGCTTACAACATCCTTTTAAGCTCATGACTTTGCGTGATGAAGGGCACATGCTACCTTGGGATAATCCAGCCGTCATGGCTGCATTGGCGGCAGGATGGTTTGCAGGAACGCTGACTTAAAGCGTGCTTAAGATTCAAGCGGTTTTCCTAAGTGGTCTTTCCAGAGCCATATCGAGCAGTTCGATCCAGTGCAATACCTGCTTTTGAGTGCCTGAAGCAAGGTGTATTTGGCAACCGACATTAGCGGTGGCAATCACAGCAGGTTCGTCGGCTTCAAGATTTTTTAGCTTGTTTTGCAACAATGGTTGCGATAGTTGCGGCTGTAGAATGGAATAAGTACCCGCAGAACCACAACATAAATGGGCATCCGCAACTGTTGTCAATTCAAAACCTGCTTTGGCCAAAATTGTTTCTACGACGCCATTAAGTTTTTGGCCGTGCTGTAAGGTGCAAGGACTATGGAAAGCAATTTTGCGCCATTCAGGATCAATAAGTGTTTTACCGAAATCCACTGTTAATAAGACTTCACTAATATCTTTGGTGAGGGCAGCGATTTTTCGTGCCTTGTCAGCGTAGTCAGGATCATTTTTGAGCAGTTCGCCATACGCTTTGATGGTTGCACCGCAGCCACTAGCTGTCACTACAATCGCTTCTGCTCCAGCTTCAAGCTGTGGCCACCAGGCATCAATATTGCGCCGCATAAAATCCAGCGATGCTTGCGTTTCACCCAAATGCAGATGGACTGCTCCACAGCAGCCTGCTTGTTTGACTGGGACTAATGCGATGCCCAGCTTTTGCAGTACCTGTGCAGTCGCTATATTAGTGGCGGGCGTGGTGACGCTTTGCACACAGCCCTCAAATGCCAGCATTTTGCGAGGCTTGGGTTTGGCAGGCCAGTGTTGATTTTTTTGTTGGGGCGGCAGTTTGCGTGCCAATTTCAAGGGCAATAAGGGTTTGACTAAATAGCCGATAGCCAATAGCGTCTGAAAACGTTTTGGATACGGCAGAATGCGACACAAAGCTTGGCGCATAAGGCGTTCTGTCCAAGGGCGCTCAGTTTGGTGCTCTACAATTTCCCGCCCTATATCGACAAGGCGACCATAACGCACACCGGAGGGGCAAGTTGTTTCGCAAGAGCGGCAAGTCAGGCAGCGGTCTAAATGCAGGCGTGTGCTGGCGGTAGGTGTTGCACCTTCTAGGATTTGTTTAATCTGGTAAATGCGCCCGCGTGGTCCGTCCAGTTCATCCCCTAGTAATTGATAAGTCGGGCAGGTCGCTGTACAGAAGCCGCAATGTACACAGGCACGTAAAATACTTTCTGCTTCCTTTCCCAAGGGGTGATGACGGTAGATTTCAGTGAGTTGCGTTTGCATCTTAGAACTCCGGGTAGAGGCGCTGTGGATTGCAAATACCGGCTGGATCAAAGGATTGTTTCAAGGCACGGTGATAGCGCAACAAGCCTGCCTCTAGGGGATGAAAGACAAGACCTGCACGGCGCAATTGATCGCTGGGGCTGCGAAATAAGGTTGCTGAGCCGCCAGCACTACTAACAACAACGCGAATGTCCTCGGCTGTTGCTTCGCTGTGTAACCAGCGTTGTGCACCGCCCCAGTCGTATAGACAGTCACCCTCCAGTTTGAGTAGCGGCGCATCCAAGGGTAAGGATAAGCGCCACAGTGGCAGTTGGGGTTTGAAAAAGCTTAAACGATGTTCACGCAAGCTTTTCCAGAAAGTAGCTGTATCATCAAGTACATCACCTTTGAGTTCCTTGCTTGCTTGTTTGACCGCACCTTGGGAGCCAGATAAACGCAAATAGAAATGCCCATTATACCAACAGGCCGCACTAATCGGATAAGGCTTGAGACTGGCCTGCTGTAATTGTTGCAAAGCATTTTCAGGCGCTAGTTCTTGTACCAAGGTGAGTTCAGTCGTTGGCTTTGGTAAAACTTTGAGAGAGATCTCCAGTAAAATGCCCAGCGTTCCTAATGAGCCGGTCATTAAACGTGAAACATCATAACCAGCCACATTTTTCATGACTTGTCCACCAAACTTGAGTATTTCACCTTTGCCATTAATGAGCTGACAGCCCAAGACAAAATCACGCGTGTTGCCCCAATAAGGGCGTGCAGGGCCAGAAAAATTAGCTGCAATAGTACCACCTAAGCTTGCTGCTGTACCAAAATGGGGCGGTTCAAAGGCTAAGTGTTGCTGGTGTTCCGCTAAGGCTGCTTCAATTTCCACTAAAGGTGTGCCAGCACGCGCCGTAATGACTAGTTCAGTGGGGTCGTAACTGACTATGCCACTGTGTTGTGCTAGTGATAGCGCTTGTCCCTGTGGTAGGCCACCATACCAGTGTTTAGTATTAGCACCGCTAATGCACAGCGGTATTTTTTGTTGATAAGCTTGTTGTACCTGTTGCTGAAGTAAGGGGCTGAGGTCTTGTGCTTGCATGAATGGATCTGTTGCTAAGAAATGGACGGTCTACACTTTACTAAATTTTTGGCGGTAGTGAACAGCGCTAAAAGAGGTAGTTGTACTGTAGGCATGAAAAAGCTTGTTTCTGCTGTTTCCTACTGTTTTTATGGCTACAATAGTCAGGTTTGGCTTGACAGATCACTACAAGGCATTTAGGAGTGCAAGTGCTTTGAATACAATTATTTGCCTCTTGAAGCGAACGTGTTACATTTGCATTAAACCCACCCCTGCCATGTATTGGGTGTTTGTCGACTTTATTTATGGCATTTGGGCTTGGATTATTTTTTTGAGGCATGTTAGCTTGGAGGTACAATGACGGCAATACTGGATATTGACAATATTCACAAGCGTTTCAATCAACTCGAAGTGCTTCATGGTATCTCTCTTAAGGCTCACGCCGGTGATGTTATTTCTCTCATAGGCTCCTCCGGTTCTGGTAAATCCACTTTCTTACGTTGTATTAATTTATTGGAAATGCCCAATCAAGGGACGATCAAGCTGGCGGGTGAAGAAATTGCTTTAACGACTAATCGCAAAGGTGAACGTGTTCCTGCCAATCCAAAGCAGGTACAGCAGTTACGCGCCCGAGTGGGCATGGTGTTTCAGCAATTTAATCTATGGTCACATTTAAGCATTCTGGACAATGTGACTGAAGCACCGATTCGTGTGCAAGGCTTGTCTAAAGCCGAAGCGCGCGATATAGGCATGGAGTATTTAGAGAAAGTAGGCGTAGTGAATAAGGCTGACACTTATCCGGGCTTTCTTTCTGGCGGTCAACAGCAGCGTGTAGCGATTGCGCGTGCTTTAGCAATGCGCCCGGAGGCCATTTTGTTTGATGAACCAACTTCTGCTTTAGATCCCGAGCTGGTCGGTGAAGTATTGAGTGTCATGCGCAAGCTGGCTGAGGATGGCATGACCATGATTGTCGTGACACATGAAATGGCTTTTGCGCGGGATGTGTGCAGTAAGCTTATTTTTTTACATCAGGGTTTGATTGAGGAAGAGGGAGCGCCAAGCGAAGTGTTTAGCTCGCCTGAGTCACCTCGTTTACAACAATTTTTAGCAAACACAACTTATTGATAACAGTATTATTTCAACATAACTGATTTGGAGTTGAATCATGAAGAAAACTTGGTTGATGGCTTTAGCTTTGGGCGCCGCGCTGGTATCCGGTACAGCAGTTGCTGAAGGCACATTACGTATTGGTACAGAGGGAGCGTATGCGCCTTATAATTTCCTGAATGATGATGGCAAAGTGGCTGGTTTTGAAATTGATCTAGGCAATGCGCTGTGCGAGCAGCTAGCGATGGAATGCAAATTTGTGCTTAATGAGTGGGATTCAATTATTCCTAATCTGCTGGCGGGTAACTACGATTTGATTATGGCAGGCATGTCTATTACTGATGAGCGTAAGAAAACGCTTGCTTTCAGTGATGAATACAAGCCTGTTGACCCTTCTTTGTACCTAGTGGTCAAGGGTACCGAGTTGGATTTCGGGAATTTAGAGGGTAAAAGTGTGGGTGTACAGGGTGCAACCCTTCAAGCTGCATTTGCGGAAAAAAAGTTTGGTGAAAAAAACACCATTAAATCTTATGAGAAATCTGACCAGTTTGTGTCCGATCTTGCTGCTGGCAATGTGGATGTCGTCTTGGCAGATGGTGAATTTATCCGCGCTATGGCAGAAGGCTCTCAGGGGCTATTGGAAATTACGGGGCCTGAAGAGCAAATTGGCGGTGGGATTGCAGTTGGTTTGCGTCAGGATGATGCCGAGTTGTTAGAAAAGTTGAACGCTGCACTGGATACCCTGAAAGAAAATGGCGAGCTAGACCAGTTATTAGAAAAGTATTTCAAAATGAAATCTGTTTACAGCACAGAAGAGGCCAAGAAAGAAGCGGCTGGCTAACATCCCTTCCCTAAGCTCTTTTGATCAAGGGCTTAGGGGGGTACAAGACTGTTATTCCGATTTTGCACGCTCTGTTACTATATCAGGATTCCACCCATGATTGACCTGCTTCCCGAATGGCTGACCCAGTGGTTGGGTGCGGATGGCATAGCCACCTTGGAGTATTTTACGAATGGTAAACACATGGCTTGGTATGCCAGTGTTAGATATACCCTTATTGCTGCTTTTTTGGGTGCAGCACTGGCGGTTTTTTTTGGTTTATTGGGTGCAGCAGCCAAGCAGTCCCGTTTTTTTCTATTTCGTTGGCTAGGTAATATTTATACTACTATGGTGCGGGGCGTGCCAGATGTTTTGTTCTTGCTATTTTTCCCTTTAGCTTTCGAACAATTAGCCGAGTGGGTAATGGCGCAGATGTATTGCAGCCCAGAGCAATTAGCGACAGCAACAGGCTGGCCTTTGTGCAGTGATGCCCAGTGGTATTTGAGTACGACAGAGTACTTGATTATGGCTTGTGTTTCATTGGGCTTGGTGTACGGCGCGTTTGCAGCTAATGTTATTCATGGTGCTATGAAAGCCGTACCCAAGGGGCAGTTGGAAGCAGCCCATGCTTTTGGTTTTAATGATTGGCAAGTTTTTTGGCGTTTTCAGGTGAGGCAAATGTGGATATATGCCTTGCCCGGCTTGTCTAATGTTTGGTTGTTATTATTGAAAGCTACCTCGCTACTGTCTTTATTACAAGTGATTGATATCGTTGCTTGGGCTGATCGTTTGGGAGCACCTAATTTTTTGGCGATGGCAGGATTGGTGCATCCTGACTGGCGTTGGAAGTATTATTTGGTCTTGTTTGTATTTTATATACTGATGACTTTGTTGTCAGAGCGTTTCTTTGCTTATTTACAAGCAAAAGTCAGTCGCGGCATGGCGAGGGCAGACTAATGGAGTGGTTATGGAATAATGCCTTCGTACAGGATTTAATTATACTGCTGAAACCGGCTGGCTATAATCTTTATTTTGCGTTCGCTTCAGTACCTTTTGGTTTTCCGCTGGCCATTTTGTTGGCCTTAGCTAAAAATCATAAAAATGGCCTGATTCGTCAACCCGCTAATTGGTTTGTCTATGCGTTTCGGGGGTCGCCCTTATTTATCCAGTTTTTTATGTTTTATTCTATATTTTTGGCTTTGAACCAGCCACTGTGGAAGCCTTGGGGAATTGACTGGGTAATGATGAGTCCATTGTTTATTGGTTCTTTGGTATTAATGCTTAATACAAGTGCTTATTCAGCAGAGATTTTTTATGGCGCTTTGCATGCCATACCCAAAGGTGAGATTGAAGCAGCCCGTGCTATTGGTATGAATAAGTGGCAAGAGTTTCGCACAGTGACTTGGCCGAATATGCTGCGCTTGGCTTGGCCTGCTTATACTAATGAGGTCGTTTTCTTATTCCATGCAACCGCTTTGGTTTATTTCACCATGCCTGTCATCAACCAGCAGAAAGATTTAATGAATAAAGCGGGCGAGTTATTTGAAAAGGATTATTCACTGGTTTTACACTTTTCGGCAGCAGCTTTTTATTTTCTGGTTATTTCTATAATGATTTTTAGCGCATTTGGCTGGATTAATCATTATCTTAATCGTCATTTGAGTACGGTTAAACCACTGCGTTTTAAGCTGAATTGTTTACGCTAAATGGTGACTGATTCGTCGCACGCACTACTGTGTAATATCAGTTAACTTAAGCAGTGTTCACCGAAGTGATTGCAGGAAAGCATCATTCGTCGGCACGCCCCCCGAATTTGATTCAAGAGGGGCGACCAGTTGACATATGTTATGTACTGAAAAGCAAGCCAACTTTGACGAGTCTTATTGAGACTGCTGGAATTGATAGTTGAGCACCTTGTTGGTTTTTGCATCGATTTCGACGCTCAGTATTTCCTGATTTACTTCACTGTTCATTACATTACCCCCGGCCAAACCACCGGCAAGTGAGCCGATAGAACCACCGACCAGACCACCGATTACTGAGCCGGTAGCAGCCGCAACATTCCTTTGAGTACTGTTGTCGGTGCGGTGACTGTAGACCAATACCCTTCTGTCAGGTGTCGTGGTAATCGAGTCAGGATTGCCAAATGTTGAGATGATTTCCTGTTCGGTGGTGACACCCTTTTTTATTGTTGCCAGTTTGTCGCTCTGGATTTTTGTACCCATCGTGCTACAGCCTGTGGCTAATAGTAATACCAACAGGAGTGAAGTAAGTGAAATTGATTGCATTGAACCGCCCTGTCTTTATCTTCTGATAAAGTTTAGTTGTGTCCAGTTCGTAAAATGTTCATTGGTATTATCTTTGCAAAACCTACCGCCGCCCGTTTGTCGAACACCCGGAACACTACCGCATTCCTCAGGCCACCCGTGACTGGGTTGACCGCTTGTTGCTGGAAAAACTGTCCCTCGCAGGTATTGCTCGCGTGTTGCAAGTATCGGAATGCTGGCTGCAATATTATTTCAATGACCAATAGGCAGAGGTTCCGCGCGAAGTGGAGGTCACTCCGAAAAAAAGCCCGTCTGACGCTGGAATGTGATGAACTGTGGTCGTTTTCCGGCCATAAGGGCAATCAACAGTGGGTTTGGCTGGCGTTGGATCGGCAGACGCGGAGAATCGTGGGTTGTCACGTTAGCCACCGTGATGAAAGCGGGGCAAAGGCATTGTGGGTCAGCTTGCCGCCAGTGTGCGGTCTGCTATACGGACTTTTGGGCAGCCTACGGGTGTGTTTTGCCGGGTACACGCCACCGGGCGGTAGGAAAGGAGACAGGGCAGACTAGTCACATGAACATCTTAACAACTTTCTTGTAAGGACGAGAACGTGTGAACTGAGGTTGCTCGGGATGTTCGGTGAAATAGCGCAGCAAAGGGTAGTTGAGGAATTCGCTAGTCCAGCCGGCGCAGTCAGTCTGTGGTCAATCTCATTAGGCGGTGGTATTTTAAAATAAACTTTGTGGCTGAATCCCTTGCTCCAGCCAGAGCAGCCATTGCTTACGCTCTAGGCCGCCTGCATAGCCTGTTAATTGTTGCCGACTGCCCAAGATGCGGTGGCAGGGGATAATGACGCTGATCGGGTTGCGACCAATCGCAGCAGCAATGGCTCGCACGGCTTTAGGCTGGTTCATGCGCTCTGCCAGTTCGGAATAAGCGCAGGTTCGGCCATAGTCCACTGCCAATAAAGCTTGCCATGCGCTTTGTTGAAAAGCCGTACCTTGGGGTGCGAGGGGTAAATCAAAGCTTTGTCGTTGGCCGAGTAAGTACGCATTAAATTGCTGCGCGGCTTGTTGCAGTAACGGTGTTTCAGTGTATTCCCAATCTGCCTGCACGCCCTTAAAGTGGCGTTGGCCTCCAAACCACAGGCCATTTAAGCCTTGTGCATTAGCCGCTAAAATGGTTTTTCCCAAAGGGGTGTCGATGATTTGGTATTGCATTATAACTGTATCCATAAGTGCATGACCGTGTAGTCGTAATCACTCACTAAAAAACATTAGGCTAAAGCTTGGTAGTCATTTTTGCTATTCATAATCACGATTATAGCAATTTTAAGATAGAGGATTATGCGGATTGCGGACATTTGAGGGTGGAGACTGGCGATTATGCCATAGGGTTTAATGGATCAAGATGTTTTCTACATCCCTGTTATTTTGTTTATGTACACCTCAATCCATCCTGTGCAGCATAAGCAAGTGATACTGGTTTTGTTAAGGGAGGCTAGATGAACGGTCACAAATGGCTAGTAAGTGGTAGTTCTCTAAGGATGCTTGGTTAATAGCCAATTAAGAGGGTTTTAGTAGGATTTGTTTATTTAATTTTGAATTAGGTTTTGTCGCTGCCAATAGGTGGTTAAACGGTGCAGGGTTTGTGGCTTTTTTGCAGAAAGCGGCTTAGCTGTGCTGTCTCCTCAACGGAATTGTGTGTAAAATTATGGGTACTTATTTTTTGGCATAACCCACGAGCAAGTGCGAACTCTATGAGCCAAATGTAAGTCGATAAGGGTAGTATTGAAATTATTATGAACAGGACAGTACCTTGACTCAGGAATCCAGTCAGCATTTACAGCAGCGAACTGTAAAAAGAAAAAAAGATGCGTGGTGGTTCCGTTTGCTGAAAGGAATCGGATTTATCATGGCAGTGTTTGGTAGGGTTTTTCGTATAGTGTTAATCGTAGCCTTGGTGTTAGGCACCTTGGCGGGTGTGGTGTATGCCATGCAATTAGATGAACAGGTGCGTGCGCAGTTTAATGGAAGGCGTTGGGCTTTACCAGCACGTGTATTTGCTCGACCGCTGGAATTATTCAAGGGGCAACAACTTTACGCTGGGCATCTAGAGCAGGAATTGAAATTGCTTAACTATGTGCAGGTAGATAAGCCATTTGAAACTGGGCAATACAAGCGTGATGGTGATTACTTTGAAATCGTGACGCGAGGGTTCCGCTTTAATGAAGATATAGAAAGAGCTCGTAGCATCAAACTACAGTTATCTAAGGGTAAGCTGGTCAAGCTTGATTATGCGAATGAGCAAGAGCCGCTACAGCTGATGCGACTGGAGCCGGTACTGATTGGTAACTTCTACCCGAGTCATAATGAAGATCGTATTCTGGTGAAGTTTGATGAAGTTCCCACTGCCTTAGTGAATGGCTTGCTGGCAGTGGAGGACAAGCGCTTTTATGAACATCAAGGTGTCAACCCCTTAGCCATTGCGCGCGCTATGATTGCGAATCTCAAGGCAGGCGAGACCGTGCAGGGGGGGAGTACTATTACCCAGCAGTTGGTTAAAAACTTTTACCTGACTAATGATCGCACGTGGCGGCGCAAGCTTAAAGAAGCGCTAATGGCGCTGTTGCTGGAGTTGCGTTATGACAAACAAGAAATCCTGGAAGCTTACCTAAACGAAATTTATCTTGGGCAAGATGGCGATCGTGCTATTCATGGTTTTGGTCTGGCGGCACAATTTTATTTCAATCGCACGCTGAAAGAATTGAAACCTGATCAAATTGCTTTATTAATCGGTCTAGCTAAAGGGGCGGCTGTCTATAATCCACGTCGTCATCCTAAGCGTGCTTTAGAGCGTCGCAATTTGGTGTTGGCCGTAATGGAGCAGGAAAAAGTCATTACATCAGGGCAAGCTTCTGCCGCTAAGCAGCGCCCATTGGGGGTTAGCGCGCATCGTCCTTCTGGTGCAAGCCCTTTTCCAGCTTACCTTGATCTGGTCAAGGAACAACTGAGTCGTGACTATAGTAAGGAAACTTTGAATACGGCGGGTTTGTTAATTTTTACTGCTATGGATCCCATTGTACAGTTGACGGCTGAGAATGTGCTGATTGACCGCGTGAAAAAGCTGGAAAAAAAGCACAAAATACCTAAAGGTAAATTGTCTGGTGCAATGGTAATCAGCAGTGTACAAAGTGGTGAAGTATTGGCTTTAGTTGGGGGCTTGGATGTACGCTATCCGGGCTATAACCGCGCTTTAGCCGCACGGCGTCAAATTGGCTCATTGGTCAAACCTGCTGTTTATTTAACTGCGGTTGAAGCGAATGGTAAGTACTCTACCTTAGGTGAACGTATTAATGACGGTCCTGTCAAAGTCAAAATAGGACGTGGCAAATACTGGGAGCCACGCAATTATGACCATACTGATAAAGGTGCAGTGACCGTATTGGATGCTTTAATCTATTCGCGTAATACGCCTGCGGTGCGAGTGGGGATTGAAGTCGGACTGGATAAAGTCATTAAAATGCTGGGTGATTTGGGTGTGAAAGGCGATATTCCACCTTACCCTTCGTTATTATTGGGGGCGCTGGAAATGGCGCCTATTGATGTGCAGCAAATGTATCAAACGCTGGCAGCGGGGGGCTCATATTCTCCATTGCGTTCTATCCGTAATGTTATGGACGGTAATGGCAAAATACTGACGCGCTACCCCTTAACAGTGCAGCAAGTAGCCAAGCCCGAATCCGTTGAGGTCATTAATTATGCCTTGCACCAAGTTACCCGTAGTGGTACTGCACGATACCTTGCTTCAGTATTGCCTCGTTGGAAACGGGTGGCAGGTAAAACGGGTACAACCAATGACAAAAAGGACAGTTGGTTTGCTGGCTTTTCTGGACAACATGTGATTTCGGTTTGGGTAGGCCGCGATGATAATAAACCGACCCATATGACTGGATCCTCCGGGGCTTTACGTGTTTGGGGTGATATGATGCGAGTATTGCCGTCGGGAGCGCTCAAACTAGGGGATTCTTCGCGTTTGATTTGGGTCAGTATTGATGAGGAAACTGGGCTTTTATTTAATCCAGCTTGCGGCAAGGCGGTACGTGTACCGTTTATGAAAGGGGATCAACCGCGTCAATACCGTTTTTGCCAAGCCGCAGCACCCGCGCCTGTCGTGCGGCAGCCACCCCGTAATCCTGCACCCGCACCAACCCGCGCAGCACCCGCCGCGCGGCGAGCTGCGCCACCACCTAGGCAGGCTAATTGGGTTGACAATCTGATGGAATAAATACGAATACTGTTCAATATGGGGACACCAGATTTATGAAAAAGACAGCCATAATACTCAGTTCAGTACCAAACCTATTAGTCCTAACGGTTCTGGCGGCTTTAACTGCTTGTACGCCCATGTCTGTTCCTGACTATCCAGTGCCCGTTGAGCCAATGATTGAGCCTTTGCCCGCTCCTGTTCCTGCGCCCTCTTTGCCAAATAGCCACCCCCTGAGACCAAATATAAATATTCCGCCTGCTGCACCTTTGCAACAAACGCCGCGAGCATCCACTAAGCAAGACAGGCTTACTCAGGGCACACCTTTACAAGAAGCTTTAAAGCCTGCGCCAAGTGTTAAGCCTATACCTGCTCAAAAGCACTCTGAGTCTGTGGTGAAATCTCCCACGGCGACTACGACTACTTCACGAAATAGACCTGTTTTGCCACGCCAACCTTCAGTAACTTATACTCCAGACCGTGCTAGCACTCAGCGTCCAGCCCCTGTCTCATCACCTCCAGCCCAACGCTCAACTGGCATGCAGTCCGCCTCGACTGTTACGCCGCCTCCTTTCTGGGAGCAAGCTCCGGCTGCTACACGCCAAACTTCAGCCACAGCAAGACCGAGACCTACTCAAAGCAATACTAATAATACAGCTAATCAGGCTAGAGGGCAGGGTAGGGTCGCTGTAGAAGTCTTGGATATGCGGCGAGATAAACCAATGGCTGGTTCGCGCCCTTCCCGCCCAACAGCACCCAAACCTGCCCCTGAAGCCAACGATTTGCCCATCAATTCGCCAGTGGTCGCCGTTTTATTGAAACAGGCTAATAATGAAATGGTGGCGGGCAATAATGACCGTGCGGCAGCCACTTTGGAGCGGGCGTTGCGGATTGCGCCGAATGATGCGACCTTGTGGTTAAGGTTGGCTGAAATCAATCAGATGCTAGGCAAGTCAGAGCAAGCTAAATCAATGGCTAACAAAGCCTTATCGCTGGCTCCGAGTGATGAAAGAATCGCGTTGCGAGCTCAGCGTTTGTTGAAGTAATGGCGGAATAGGGAGCGGCTAATGGCTAGTGGCGATAAAACCGCTCTCGGTTTGCTGGATGCTGATGGGGCGTTTGCTAAATGTATTGAAGGTTTTCAGGCGCGTCCCCAGCAACAGGCCATGTCGGCTGCCATTAGTGACTTGTTACAAAACAAGGGTGTTCTAATCGTCGAGGCGGGTACGGGCGTGGGTAAAACCTTTGCTTATCTTGTTCCAGCTTTGGCATTAGGTGAACGAATTATTCTTTCGACGGGCAGTAAAACACTACAGGATCAGTTGTTTTTCAAAGATTTGCCCTTGGTGCGAAAAGCATTGGGCAAGCCATTCAAAGCCGCTTTGCTTAAGGGTCGCGCTAATTATCTGTGCCAGCAACGCTTGCAACAAACGCTGGCAGAAGGCCGTCTGTCGAACCGGCGGGAAGTGACTTGGTTGCGCCGTATTGAAGACTGGTCGCTTTTGACTGAGACGGGGGATGTGGCTGAAATGACAGATGTCCCCCGTGATGCTTTTATTTGGCCTTTAGTGACCTCCACGCTAGATAATTGTTTGGGAGCTGAGTGTGAAGCTTACCATGATTGCTTTGTCGTTAAAGCGCGGCGTCAAGCTCAGGAAGCCGATGTTGTGGTTGTGAACCACCACCTGTTTTTTGTAGATATGTCGCTTAAAGAAGAAGGGTTTGGGGAGTTATTGCCTTTGGCTGATGTGGTGGTTTTGGATGAGGCACACCAAATTCCTGAGATTGCTTCAGGTTTTTTCAGTGAAGCGGTCAGTAGTCGTCAATTGCAGGATTGGATACGTGATACGCGGCTGGAGAGCTTGGCTTCTGCTGCCGATATGCCACAAATTCAAGATGAGCTGAATAAGCTGGATAAGGCGGTACTGGATTTGCGTTTAGCCATGGACAATCCCGGGCAGCGTGCGCCTTGGAGTCGCATGCGTGAGCGTCCGGGGGTAATGGAGCAAATAGCCATACTACTCGATAGCATAGAAGCGCTAGTGGCTATGTTGCTTGAAATTGTCGAGCGTAATAAATGCTTGGAAGTCTGCTTGGAACGTCTGATGACTTTGCGTGAACGTGTACAAGCCATGCAATCTGAACAGCCTGGTATGGTGCAGTGGTATGAAACCTTTACCCGCAGCTTTACCCTCACAGCGACACCGTTGGATATTGCTACACCTTTGCAGCGATTTATGGATGTTTTGCCCTGTAATTGGGTTATGACATCAGCTACTTTAGCAGTAGGGACATCTTTTGAGCATTTTACTGCCCGCTTGGGAATTAGTAATGCCCGTACTTTGCAGCTAGATAGCCCTTTTGACTATTGGCACAATGCCTTGCTGTATTTGCCTATGGATTTACCAGAGCCACAGCATCCTCATTTTGTCGAGCAAATGGTTGAGGCTGCTTTGCCTGTGATCAAGGCTTGTGGTGGTCGAACTTTTATGCTGTTTACCAGCTATCGTGCCATGAATGAAGCGGCTGAGTTACTGCGTGATGAGCTGGACTATCCTTTATTGGTTCAGGGCGAGTCATCACAGCGTGAAATGATTGAGCGTTTTCGCCGCTTAGGTAATGCAGTTTTGTTAGGCACGGCTAGTTTTTGGGAAGGTGTGGATGTACGAGGGGAGGCATTAAGCTGTGTCATTATAGACAAGCTGCCTTTCGCAGCACCCAATGATCCAGTGCTGGAAGCACGCCTAGAGTCCTTGCGGCGCCAAGGGGGCAATCCTTTTGTGGAGTACCAATTACCTCAAGCCGTTATTACCTTGAAGCAAGGTGTGGGGCGCTTGATTCGTGATCAAAGTGACCGAGGCTTGTTGATGATTTGTGATAATCGGCTGCGCAGTCGTCGTTATGGCCGTGTTTTCTTGGAGAGCCTGCCACGCATGCCGCGCACGCAGAAATTGGAAGTGGTAGAGCGCTTTTTTGCTCAGCAACAAGCTTTTGAACCACCACCTCAGCCTGAGTCTGTCACTGTAGCAGTTGTTAATGAAGAGAAACAGAATGAAGTTATTGGCGATTGATACTTCTAGTGATGCTTGTTCTGCTGCCGTATTGACTGATAAAGCTTATGAGGTGGTATTTGAGCTCGCACCACGGGCTCATACCCGCTTGATTTTACCGATGGTAGAAACCGTATTGGCTCGTGCTGCTTTGTGTTTATCTGAGTTGGATGCGATTGCTTTTGGTCGCGGGCCTGGAGCTTTTACGGGTGTGCGTATTGCTGTCGGTGTAGCGCAGGGTTTGGCCTTGGCGGCAGATAAGCCGGTTTTACCTATCTCAAGCTTGGCAGCCTTGGCTGAGCAGGCGTATGAGGAATTGGAGGCCACGCATGTCATGGTTGCCTTAGATGCGCGTATGGGTGAGGTTTATTGGGGGGAGTATGTGCTGCAAGATGGACGTATGTGTTTGCAGCGGGAAGAGTCTGTGGATAAACCTGAAGCTGTGCCCTTACCTGCATTTAATCAGAAAATAATTGGGGTTGGTAGCGGCTGGGCCGCTTATCCGGTATTGCAGCAACGCTTTGAACCGCGTTTGCTGGCGGTGCATGCGGATTGGCTTCCTTCCGCTGGTTTTGTGGTAAAGTTAGCCCGTTTTGATTGGCAAAATGGCTTGCAAGTGGTGGCTGACTTGGCTCAGCCTGTTTATTTGAGGAATAAAGTGGCACAAACGACGCGAGAAAGAGGGGTTCCGTCTGCCTGAGTTTGTATTGTGTGTCAGCCTGTCCTATATACCCTTATACAGTTTGTATTGAACTTTTTCTGAGTAAAAAAGAACTTACAATTTTAGAGAGTTCTGCTAATCACAGTAAATGGATAGACAATGTTTACAGACACCCAGCGATGGATGATGCTTTTTGGGCTAGCGGTCTTAGCGGTAAGTGAAGTTTTTGCGACCCCTGCCGACCTGACTGAAAATCATATTATAGCACCCCTAATAAGCCCGACCGTGTTCAAAGCCAGTGTGGTTTCGGAGGAAGCTTTGAGCCATCCCTGCGCACGTTATTCTGTGAGTCGTTTAGATAAGCGGGCAGAACCTTATCAGGATGCGATTGAAACCTATGCCAAGCGCTATCAAGTTGAACCTGCGATTGTTAAGGCCGTGATTGCGATTGAGTCTTGTTATAACCAGCAAGCACTTTCTCCCAAGGGCGCACAAGGTTTAATGCAGTTAATTCCCGAAACGGCGGAGCGTTTTGGCGTTACGGATGCTTTTGATAGCAATGAAAATATTCGGGGTGGTACACGTTATTTAAGTTGGTTGGCTAACCGTTATCAAGGCGATAAGAAAAAAATCTTGGCGGCTTATAATGCCGGTGAGGGCAAAGTCGATGAATACGGTGGTATTCCTCCTTTTGCTGAAACGCAGCATTATGTCAACAATGTCTTGGCCGTTTATAGCAAGCTGTCCGGCAATGCTGATGTGGCCAAAGTACAGCAAAATGCACCTGTTCAAGTATTAGTAAAGAATGTTTGGGCGCGTTTGTCTGCTGACTATGAGCCACACCGCACAGCACCAGCGCCAGAAGAAGCACTTGTCAATCGTCCACAGTCACCACCCGTACAGCGAGCAATTTATCGTGCTCCAGCGAGGCAAGGTATTATGGTACGTCAGGCTCGGGCAAGCGTACCAGCGCAAGTAACTAGACCTGCACCGCCGCCTGCTCCTAAAGTACAAGTGATAAATTTGTCGGAACGTGCGCCGATTGCAGCGGCCAACCGTAATGCACCACCGCCTCGCGTTGAGCGTGATGCGAGGGGGCGGGTACGCAGCGTGTATCAAGTACCGACAGCTTCACGAGGTCTGCATAAACCGGGTCGAGGTGGTTGGCAGGCGAATAAGGCCTTGGCGCCGCAACTTTATAAGCATTGATCATGGCATGCGTTTATAATGTAAAGGCTGGTAAAAAATGGAGCGTGAATCTTGCGCCGGAAAAAAGCTTGCGGTATAGTTCCACCCCTCACACAGCAGGCATATAGCTCAGTTGGTTAGAGCACCACCTTGACATGGTGGGGGTCGTTGGTTCGAGTCCAATTATGCCTACCAGTTTTTATAAAGCCGACCAATAACTTACGTTGCTGGTCGGTTTTTTGCTTTTTGCGCTTAGAGGTTCAGTTCAGCGTTTCTTCCATGCTGTTGTATTCTGCAAGCGACATCTTCGAACACTAAATATCAATTCTATTTCTATGTGTAGATAAAATAACAGCAAACATTACTAGCAAAATACCGAGGCAATTTATCATAGATATTTCTTCACCTATCAATATATAGGCAACAATTCCTGCTGCAATCGGATCTAGCATACCAGTAATAGTTGCTGGAAGTGCATCAACGTAACGTAGTCCATGAAGTAATAGCCAATAGGGTATGATTGTTGCTATTACTGATATGAAAAAAATATAAGATGTGTTTTCATAGGTGATTGATATTTCAGTTATACTTGTGAATGGAAATATACAAAGCCAAATAATTGAACTAAAGAAAAATGAATAAAAAGTTATAGTGCTTGATTCAATATTTTTCTCTTTGCAGTAATTTCCTATAATATTAAATATTGCAAAAGCAAATCCACATACTAATCCCCACAAAAGCCCTTCTGATAGTAAAAAAATTTCTGAATCAGTCCCTGTTACGAGAAAGCAACCTAGTATCCCTATTAAGACTGAAAAAAAATTTTTTGAGTTTATTTTTTTATTAAATATAGTAAAATTAATTATGATAACAAAAAGTGGGGCTATATATTCAAGCGTTATTGCTGCGGCAACATTTATCAAGCTTATTGCCATATAAAACGTGGTGTTGATTATTGTAAATATAACACCCGAAAAAATTAACAGCATTATATTATTTTTATTAAAATAAAAAGATTTCTTGTTGGTTATAAAAAGGAATATTGCAAATATTAAACAGGCTATAATAGTTCTTATTGCGGTTAAATCAACTGGGGATATATTATTATTGAATAATATTTTAGAGAAAGCACCAGCTATTCCAAATAATAACGCAGCAATAATTATGTATGTAAAACCTTTTGAGCTGTTGGTACTATCCACATTTGGTTTCATACTGTTTAGAGTGTAAGCATTAATTTGATGGCATTAGATTATCAGCTAATATACATGAATAAGAAATACCCATCAGATAAAAATGCCTAGTTCTTGGGTTTGGGCGAGATCACTTTGCGACTAAGCTCAGTAAGATAAGGATCATCTGGAAATTGTTTTAGCATATCGTCCAGTAGACTACGTGCCTTATCCTTTTTGCCTAAATGCCAATACACTTCAATGAGGTGGCCAGCATTTTGTGAATAAGGCATGATTTCCAAAGATTTTTCCAGACTAGTTAGCGCTTTTTCAGGTTTACCACTGTGATAATCTAGCCATCCTAACGTATCTAGGTAATAAGGGTCGTCTGGGTGTATAGCTAGTGCTTCATTAATGGCTTTGCGTGCTTCGGCTTTGCGTTCAGGTATGTCGATAAGATTAAAGGCTAAATTGTTTGAAACTTCAGCTAGATGGTGCATGCTTTGTTCATAATCATAGGGGTAGTCAGCCGCTGTGCGTACAGTCAAGGCGGAACGAAATAGTTCCAGCGCTTTTTCTAGTAGACCGCGTTCGATTTCAAGGCTCAACCCGGGGCGCATGCTTTGATCCCACAAAGCTCGGCCTAGATTATCTTGTATTTGTGCCCAGCGTTCGGGCTCATCATTACGCTTGACTGCTTCCAGTGCTAATAAGTAGAGATCAACGGCTTCCTGTAAGTATTTATCGCTTTGAGGCGGTTCGTTCAAGTTACTCATTTCATGTAGGACACTGGCAAGACTATTATTGGTTTCTGCCCATTCCTCGGGCATGTCCTTGCGGGTACGAACGCTAAGGCTGTTACGGTAGCTATCGGTGGCTTCTTGCAGCAGTTTCATGCCTTCCTCGCCGCCTTGATAAACCCCCTTTGTTTGGAGCGCAAAACCCAGTTTGTTTAATACTAAAGCCCAAAGTATCGGTTTATCTTGGCGGGTAAAAACCTGCAAAGACTGGCGGTAAACTCCAATGGATTGGTTCAAAGAATCCAAGCCCTTATCACCTTGAGTCTGGAAGGCTTTTTCCATCAAAGCATTGCCTAAGTTGACTTGTGAAGCGGCACGTAAGTGCTGGTGTTTGCTGGACTCTGCTAAAGTGATCGCTTTATTAAAGTGCTTGATGGCGGTGTCATAGTTATCATTTTCAAAAGCAACTTTGCCCTGTTGAATGCTGGCTTCAATCGCCTGAATATCCGGGTCGCTTGATGGAGCGGTGGATGTTGTGGCTGTAGTATTAGTCGTGCTAGGGGTGGCACTTGCATCCTGTGCAGATACCTGTGCAAAGGGTTGCAATAAGCTCATGATCAAGAGTAGTAAGCATCCTTGTTGTTTCATAAAAATATCCTTTTAAGGGGGCTTTTAGCGGCCTGTGTTACACTTATTTCAGGCTGTCAGGGCGATAGGCTTTTTCCGCGTTCAGCAAGTGCCGTTCGACAGCATTAATCATGCCTGGCATATAAGTGCGCAAATCACGATCTAATTGTTTTAGAGCAGTGGCAGCTAAGTCGATGCGCAAATGCTCCAATAAATATTCGATTTCTACAATCTGTAGCAAGCGGTATTCAGCATAAAGATTTTGTTGCAAAGCGACGGTCCATAAATAAGCGGTGCGATCCAGAGACGGCTTCAAGCTAGGGTATTGCTGGATATAATCCTCTAATTGTTTACGGTGTTGATTAATTTGCACTCGTCTATCTTGTAGCTGTGCCAGATTAGCTGTCAATTCAGTCGACATGTTTAACTGTGCCCAGCGTTGCAATAGATCACGATTGGCTTTGCTGTAAGAGGTAATACCCATGTTGGTAGAGGGCAGTTGATTATTTTTTAGAGCATTACCCGTACGTTGCAAGTAAAGCGTAATCAGTTTTTCTTCACGCTGTTTGCTTTTTAATTGATCACCACGCCATTGTTTAATCTGTTTGACCAGGTGTTCAGCCTGTCGGTTGAATTTTTGTTCAGCATCCTGTCGATTGCCTGTTTTGTAGTGTACCCAGAAATTCATGAGCTGTTGATCAACTTCTTGCAAAAGACGCTGTAGGTGGCGATGACTTTCTTGGCGAATTTGAGCAATGCCCGCAAGCATTTCACGTTGTTTAGGCGTTTGCTGTGCCAGTTTGTTTAATAAGTGGAATGACGCTTCTAGCTCACGAATGTCTGCTTTTAAAGTAGCCCACTGCTCATACAAGTTTTTGTGATAGGTTTCGATATAGAGCAGCAATTGCTGTTGATCACTTAAAGCTTGTTTTTTTGCCAAAGCAATGGCCGGTGTTGCGGGATTGCTCGGGTTTTGTGCGTTGCTTGTTTGTTGCGATTGTTGTGCTGCATTGGACGTGGGCGGGTTACCGGAAACCGCTGGCGTGGCAATGGATGTTGCTACATTTGTCTGTGCAGGACTAGCTTGACGGGTAGTGTTACTTGCCGAGGCTGTCGCTGGCGTTGGATTAGATATAGACAACGGGTCAGGCGCTTTTAAACGATGATAAATTTTTAGTCCTAGCATCATGCCTAAAAAAGCTGCCAAGGTGACGGCTATGATGTCAAGCATCAGGCGTTTTTCATGGGCAATATTCAGTGTGGCCATCAAATTAGCCAACCACCGCCATAAGGCATAAAGTACAGTGACCAATACCAGTAGGTATAAAAAGAAAATCAAACCGGCCATTATTTGTTGGAATCTTGTTGTAAGGATGATCGACGTTCAGCCAATTGCTGAAGCAGTTCTAGTTTTTGGTCTCGGCTCATAATAAGCCAGTCACGGATTTCATCAGCGCTGCGCAGACAACCTTCACACCAGCCATTGTCCTCATTGAGCCAGCAGACACCTATGCAGGGAGAGACGACAGTATGATCAATCACCGGGCGCTGCTTTTGACGACGGCGGTTTCGCACCCGAGGGCTTGGTGAGGCTAAATGAGGGGGATTGTTTGGATAAGTCATTGGGTTATTTTTTTCAAGTTTCCACTACAAAACATTATAGAACCGAATTTTATACAGCCTCTCCCCCAAAAGGCAAAGTCCATTGTACTTTAGTGTGCTTTAACTGATGTTTGTCCTGCTAAATAACCGATTAAACCTTCTTCGACTGAGTCTAGGTGGCGATGTTTTAAGTGGGACAGCCGCAGCACTCTTTCCAATGTTGGCACAAGCGGGATAAAAACCACCTTGGTGTTTGCTTCGAAGCCTTCTTCAGTTAATAGGCTAGCCATCGCAGACTTAGGCAGGATGGAGCCATATTGTCCTTGTTTGATCCAAGCACGATTAAGGTTAAGGCTGTCTGATTCTAGTGTCGCCTCTAGGCTTAAGCCTTGACTGATACAATGGTTGTCAATCAGGCTACGCAGCCCAGAGCCTCGCCTAGGCAAAACCAGTGGTAAAGTGCTTACTGCCTGCCAGCTCAGCGTTGTTACATTGGGATTCTGTAATAGTTGCGTGGCAATCACTAAACCTATTTGTTCAGGCATATCTACTGGAACTTGAACCGTCCAAGGTGAGTCGGCTTCAGTAATAGCTAAGTGCAGGGTTTGATTGCGTAGTGAGTGCATCAAGTATTGATGACGTTCTTCCACAATTTCTAAACGTGTTTCGGGATGATGGTGACGCAACCAAGCGGCTGCTTTGTTGAGAATAATGCTGGAGAGTCTGCTCTGTGCATCTATGCTAGGCAGTACCCCTAATAGCAAGCGTTGGCTATGGCTTAAGCGCTGCTGTTGTACATATTCCCCTATAATATGGAGCTGCTCAAAAAAACCATCATGCAGTTGATGAATAATATTACCTGACTCAGTCAGGCTTAAATGGCGTGAGCCTGTTTTGCGACTAATCAGGCGCATATTGAGGTGTTCTTCAAACTGTTTGAGCTGCATGCTGAGCGCCGGTTGCGATAAAAAGAGTCCTTTGGCCGCTTCAGAAATTGAGCCTTTTGCTAAGGTCTCGCCAAAATACAGCCATTGCTTTAAACGTGTTTGAGGTTTCCACTGCGGAGGTGGTAAGTGACGTTTTTTCCAAGCGCTTATGAAAATAGCTTTAAACGCATGCAGTAGTTGATCGTCTTGCGTCTGTGCGCTCAGATGTATGGTGAGTGGTTCATCCAGTTGGGATGCTGTCCAATGACTGAGCTTGGCGACATTCAACATTAAGCCATTTACCAGAATACAGCTTTGTTTCTGAATAGATTGATTTTGATGGAGTAGGCTGGTGAGGTCTTCTGCGACCTGCTCAAAACTTAAGTGATGTGCCAAGCAATACTGCGCAGCTTGCTGTGCCATCGGCCAGGGCATGCGGGGTAGCAATATTTTATAATGTTTGAGTGCTTCTGTGCTGACTGGCTCAGGCCAATAATTACTTGATTCGGGGAAAATTAAATACCAAGGCTCGCTGACCAGTATTTTGTGTGTAGAGGGAACGTCTTTGTTAGTGTATAAGGCCAGATTGATTTTACCTAAATGTTTCCACGCAGGTTTCCAGCGATATGCTTGTAAATAAGCTTCTTCGCCTTGGTGACTTTGATGACTTTTTCCTTCTACCGTTTGAGTATCTTGAATAATGGGTAATATCAAGTTTGTGGGGTAGCGTTGCGCGCTTTCATCTAGGATATAAGCGAGTAGGCTGTTAATAGATGGACTCCAAAAGCGCTCTGGAATTTTGAGGCTAATATAGGCAATGTTATTAAGTTGTTCAGCCTCAAGGCGTAGTGCAAACTGCTCTAGGTTTTGCATGAACAGAATATATTTCGCAATAAATAAACCTTGCTCAGTAGGCTGCATGCCTTGTGAGCGCCGTTCAAATAGCGATAAACCTAATTCATTTTCTACTTGGCTACAAGCTTCGCTTAAAACTGATTTGGCAATATGTAAACGTTCAGCCGTAAGACTTAAATTACGGTCATGGCATACGGAGGCAAAATAACTTAGTATTCGGGATTCAATCAGAATTCGTTTCATAAATTTATGTTTTATTAGCTGGGATCAATCACTCCATCACAACAGACCAAAATACGCTAACCGTGTAAATTTAATGGTCTGATGTTAAGGGTGTGCTTTTTATTGGATCAAACTGGGCTGCATTAATCAGACACAGACGCCGAGGCGAGTAAAACTAATCCTTCAGCGGCAAACTGGCAAGCGGGATGGGTATTATTTGTGCAAATATCAGGCTTAATAATATAGTATTCTAACCGCACCTGTGCTTCGGTAAGTATAAATAATTAATATGCTTAATAATTAAGCTATTTATTGCATTAATAATGCGGTTAAACAACTCAGATAAGTGGCTTCATCAGGTGGACTGCCATTGCGTTGCGCTAGCCAAAGGCTTTCCGCCAAGCATTCTATCATCTGGTGTTCGGCATCATGTGGTTCCATACGGCTACTTAAGTCATAGTAGATCGCTTGAATACCTGAGGGGCGGTCAGTTTTTATTTGTTCACGCAAACCTAAATGTAGGCTGAGATGTAAAAAAGGATTGGCTTCTCCGGCTTCGACTGAATAATCACGTCCTAATGCTGCTTTATTTAAAAGCGCTTTATGGTATTCAGGATGCTCTTTAATCACCAAGGCGACTTGTTGTTCTAGCGGATTTAAGCTTTGCTTTTGCTGATGTTTTTGCCAAGTCTGCTGATAAAAGTGTCTTAATGATTCTCTGTCATTGCCAAACATTAATGTGTTTTTCCTGTAAACTCACACAAATCAATAATAATACATTCCGGGCATTTAGGCTTGCGCGCAATACAGGTATAACGCCCCAGTAAAATCAGCCAATGATGAGCATCTAATAAATAGTCTTTGGGGACATGACGTAATAGGGCTTGTTCCACTGCCAGTACATTTTTACCTGGTGCTATGCCAGTACGATTGGATACGCGAAAAATATGAGTATCCACCGCCATAGTAGCTTGGTGAAACGCTGTATTCAAAATGACATTCGCTGTTTTGCGGCCAACGCCCGGCAAAGCTTCTAAAGCTTTGCGTTCTTGGGGGACTTGAGAGGCATGTTTTTCAAGCAGCAAGCGGCAGGTTTCAATAATATTTTTAGCTTTATTATTATACAAGCCAATGGTTTTAATGTATGGCTTTAAGCCTTCCTCACCCAAGGTATAAATAGCTTCGGGGGTATTAGCAACAGGGAATAGTTTGGCGGTGGCTTTATTAACACCTTTATCGGTGGCTTGAGCGGATAAAATGACGGCCACTAATAATTCAAAGACGGAATTGTATTCCAGTTCCGTGCGAGGGTTTGGATTAGCAGCTTTGAGGCGGCGGAAAATCTCAGCACGTTTTTCCTGATTCATGCAGCCTCGCTAGCGGCATGTAAAGTGGCTTGTCGTGCTGCTTTGGCCTTACGTTTAGCTATGCGCTGGTCAATCGCATTTTTGGTTGCCACCAGAAAGCCTAAGCCGATAAAAGCGCCCGGTGGCAGGGCGGCAAGTAGTAAGCCCTTGAAATGATCGCTCAAATGCAAGGTCATACCGCGCGCACTTTCACCGAACATGAGGTGTGCTTGTGATAGTAAAGTGCCTTGTGACAGTAGTTCACGTAAGCCGCCTAATACGACTAAGACCAGCATAAAACCCAGTCCCATCATAAAACCATCCAAGCTAGCGTGCTTGGGTTCATTTTTAGCGGCGAATGCTTCAGCACGCCCAATAATAATGCAGTTGGTGACGATCAAGGGGATAAAAATACCCAGTACGTGGTATAGCCCATAAAAATAAGCCTGCATGAGTAGCTCAACGGTGGTGACCGTGGCGGCAATAATCAATACAAATACCGGAATGCGAATTTCCGGGCGAATGTAATCGCGCAGCAGAGAAATCAGCAGATTGGAGGTGATCAATGTGACTAATGTCGCTAATCCTAGACCGAAGCCATTAACCACATTAGTTGTAACGGCCATGAGTGGGCATAAGCCCAGCAGTTGGACTAGACCAGGATTATTGTGCCATAGGCCATTGACGGTAATTTCACGGTAAATAGCTGCATTGGATGGGCTTGCGTCGTCGTTCATAAATCGTTGCTGAGTTAATGGATGGAGGAGGGGATTTTACTGCATTTATGGGTGTTGTGCAGTGGTTCTGTGGAAACATTTTGTTTACGATAAGTCATTCAGTGTGTTGATATTGCTACATGATCAATGTCGATTCTATGACTATCAAGCCCTATCTCTTTTCTCTTTAGAACAGGGATGAGTTACTTTGGTGCACGTCATGTTTTTGCATACGCCAGATTCTGCAATATTGAAGGAATAGCTGAGCAGATTTTTCTAGTTGAGCCATAAAGGTTTGTTACTATCAATCAAATTATTAAAGGAGTTGTTTAATGCGTTTTTTTGCTGGCATAGTGTTATTGGTATTGATGTTTTCGGTATATGGCTTTGAATGCAACCTTGAAGGAAACCAAGCGGAATTAAACCAATGTGCTTTGGACGATTATGAGGCTGCGGATAAGAAGCTCAATCACACTTGGAAGGCCTTGCTGCAAAAGTCAGGTGATGATGGAGGCTACGTCAAAAAGTTAAGGGTTGCCCAACGCGCTTGGATCGCTTTTCGTGATGCGGAAGTGGCGGCTATGTTTGCCTGTGAGGAAGAGGACATGCGGGTTTGCTGGGGAAGTATGTATCCTTTATTTTACCACGGTGCAATGACGGAACTGACTGAACAACGAACTAGCCAGTTACAGCGCTATCTTGACCGGGGGCGAAATCTGGCAGTTAGCGAGTAGTTCTTTTAAGTAGTTAGGGGGAATGTGCAGTTGACCAAAAATTGATAAACCTTTCACCGTGGGATAGGAGGTAAGGGAAGTAGTCGGTAATCGCACCGTTCAACTTGGAATATATAGACGGAATAAAGATAGTGTTTGATTCTGGTATATCAGAGTAAGGTATTGCGAGAACTTTGGAAACTGGCTGTCTTCTATCTGCATCATTTGTGGAGCCAAATTTTCAGCCCATCCCAAAATACGCCTAATCGCTATCCTCACTGGCTGGCATTTGGAACAAGGCTGCCCAATGGGCATCGCTCCATAACAATACCCGCTTGATCATGCTGACAACAGCGCGTGGGGTAATGGTTGCGCCGGTGAACTGATCAAAAGCGCCGCCATCCTTACGCACAGCCCATTGTTCTGGCGCGGGATTATCTAAAGACTTGGCTTGGAACTGCAAAATCCAGTCGCTCTTTTCTACTTCAATGCGATCCCCCAAGCCCGGGGTTTCTTTGTGATTTAAAGCCCGCACGCCAGCAAGTGTTTGATCAGCATTCACTGCAATCAGCAATTTGATATTGCCGCTATAACCCTCTGGGGTGGTGGTGACAAATAGAGCAGCGACAGGCTGGCCTTGTTGACGTGCTCGGTAGACTGTAATGGGTGCTGCGCTATTTAAGCTAGCCGCTGGCAAGCTAATCTGATCATGCAGCGGGTCATTATCATAATGTTCAGGGCTAACCAAGGCATTCAATTCATTCAGCAAGGCTTGGCGTTCATTGTTTGCAATGCGTTCTGTGGTAGCCGCATGAATGCCTGCTAAAATCAGTGTGCCGACGAGTGCAAATGCTGTTAATAAAACCGCAGGTTTGGCAATTTCACGCAGCAAGACGTGCTTAGCATTCATGGACGCAGCTTCCTCCGTGTACCATAGACACGCGGTTGAGTGTAGTAATCCAACAGTGGCACAGCCATATTCATAATTAACACAGAAAAGGCTATAGCGTCAGGGTAATTGCCCCAAGTGCGGATGATATAGGTAAAGCAACCAATACCGCCTGCATAGAGTAATTTACCCAAAGGCGTGGTGCTGGCACTGACTGGATCAGTCGCAATAAAGAAAGCCCCGAGCATGCTGGCACCACTCAATAAATGGAATAAAGGGGATGGGTAGGTGTGCATATCAATGAGCCAGAATAAGCCAGCCATACCCGCCAGTGCGGCTAACAAGCCTACAGGAATATGCCAGCTAATAATGCCCCGCCAAATTAACCAAACGCCACCGACGAGATAAGCTATACTGACCAGCTCCCAGCCTTTACCACCTAAGTAGCCAAAGGGTGCAGCTTGCAAAATACTCGCTAAAGATTGCCCTAAGCCCACATTTACTTTGACATAATCTAGGGGCGTGGCTTGAGTATAAGCATCCCAGTTTGACAAATTTGCACCAAAAACCTGTTGTAGCATATCGGTAAAACCAAGCTGTCCAAAGCCTGCTGCAAAAGGTTGTGCCCATAAGGTCATTTCCAGCGGAAAAGAGACTAGTACGGCTGCATAGCCTACCATTGCTGGGTTGAATGGGTTATAGCCCAGTCCGCCATACAAATGTTTACCAATGATGACAGCAAACACCAAGGCAATGGCGATTAGCCACCAAGGGGAATAGGGGGGCAGTGCGATGGCTAATAGCCAGCCAGTCACCACAACGCTATAGTCACTCAAAAAAGGCTGTAATGGCCGCTGGCGTAATTTGAGCATGATGACTTCAAGCAATAGCGCCCAAACAATGCCTAACACCAAATTGCTTAATGTTCCCCAACCAAATAATACGATGAGCATGAGCGTGCCTGGCAGCAGCGCATACAATACCTGCCGCATGACTTGAGCAACGCTATGGTCTTGTGCCACAACATGAGGTGAGGTGCGTGTACCAAAGATCATGCGGATTTATCCTCATTAGGGGTCAATGGCGTTTGCTGGGCTTTTTCTTTCTTGGCTTTGGCGCGTTCTAGCGCGGCTTGTATAGCGGCTTGCTTAGCATCATCCCCCTTTGTTGCCGATTTGTTTTGTAATGCTTGTTTGTGTTTGGCGAGTTTCTCAGCTTTTTCGCGTTTAGCACGCTCTAAGCGTTCCAACCTAAACTCATGCCGTTCACGCGCTACATCGGCTTTGTGTTGTACTTGGCGTTGATGGCGAATTTCACTTTTAGCAAAGCGATAATAATCAACGAGTGGCAAATGGCTGGGGCAAACATAAGCACAGCAACCACATTCAATGCAGTCAAAGAGGTGGTATTTTTCGATTTCTTCAAAATGCTTGGCACGCGCATGCCAATATAGCTGCTGAGGCAAGAGCGTTACCGGGCAAGCGGCAGCGCAAGCGCCACAACGGATACAAGGCTGAGCGGCTGGTTTATTGGCAGCTTGTTCTACTAAGATACAGTTGCTTGCCTTGACCACAGGAATGCTATCATTAGCTAGCGAAATTCCCATCATGGGGCCTCCCATAATCAAGCGCTCGGCTTTGTCAGTATAGCCACCTGCTTGTTCAATCAAGGTACGTATTGGTACACCAAATGGCACTTCAAAATTTTGTGCTTCAGCCACACCGACGCCAGTGACGGTGATATAACGTGAAATCAAGGGTTCACCCCATACCACGGCTCGGTAAATGGCTCGAGCGGTGGCGACATTGTGGCAAATGACGCCACTATCTGTCGGGCGACTACCACTCGCTACTTCACGTCCGGTCAGGATTTTGATGAGCTGCTTTTCACCACCACTGGGATAAAGCGTCGGGATAGGGACAATATGAATGCGTTGATCACCGCTGGCTTTCACGGCTGCTTGCATGGCTTGGATAGCCTCTGGCTTATTGTCCTCTATGCCAATGAGACATTCTTGGCCTTCTGGAGGGGTATGAGACAGCAGAATATGCAGTATGACTTGTGCGCCAGCGATAATTTCTTCTGGTTTTTCGCGCATGAGCAGGTCATCACAAGTAATATAAGGTTCGCACTCAGCACCATTAATAATCAGGGTGCTGATCGGCATTTTCGGGCGCACATTGAGCTTGATCGCAGCAGGAAATACAGCACCGCCTAAGCCGACAATACCCGCAAAGCAAATCCGGCTACGCAGGGTGACTCCATCCAATTCGGCATAGTGTGGCAAAGGCTCAAGTTTATGTGCTCCCCAGTGATCAGCGCCATCTGGCTCAATAATAATGCAAGTGTCTTCCAGCCCGGAAGGATGTGGAATCGGGCGCTTTTCTATTGCACGTATCAGCCCTGAAGTGCTGGCATGAATCGGCAAGCTTGCATAGCCTTGTGATTTGGCGAGTGGTTGACCTTTATTAACGCTTTCGCCCACTTTGACCAAAATATCGGGGTGCATGCCTGCATGTTGTAAGAGAGGAACGACTAGCTCCTTGCAGGTGCTTGCCGAGATGGGGCGTGTTGGCCGCTGATTAGACAGTGTTTTGTGTTCCGGTAAATGTAAGCCGCCATGATTGCGCCACAATAAACGGCTTGGATCAAGTAAAGCGCTCATGCAGCCTCCTTGTCTTTAACACTGTCTTCAATGTCTTTAATGGTTGTGATTGGCTTGGACTCAGTCGTAACTAACTTTAATGCTTCAGGTTCAGGCCATTGCCATCCCGTTGGGCCGGTGTGTGCAGGTAGCATGGCAATACATTCCACCGGACAGGGCGGGAGGCATAATTTACAGCCAGTGCACTCAGACGCAATGACAGTGTGCATATGCTTGGCGGCTCCGACAATGGCATCCACCGGACAGGCTTGAATACACAAAGTACAACCAATACAGGTTTGTTCATCAATTACAGCCAGCAGTGGTGCATCTGGTGTTTCACCGTGTTCAGCATTTAAGGGCTTAGGCTCTACGCCCAATAACTCAGCTAAAGCGTTTATAGTGGTTTCGCCACCAGGAGGGCATTGATTAATATCGGCCTCGCCTTTGGCAATCGCCTCGGCATACGGGCGACAACCTGGAAAGGTACATTGCCCACACTGAGTTTGCGGCAACAGTTTGTCGATTTTGTCTGCGAGTGGATCACCTTCCACTTTGTAGCGGATAGCGGCATAGCCCAGCAATAGCCCAAAAGCCAGTGCTAAACCACCCATGACCAGAAGGGCACTTAACATTAACTCTTCACCAAACCAGAAAATCCCATAAAGGCCAGTGCCATCAAACCTGCCGTAATCAAGCCTATGGCATTACCTTGAAACGACTGCGGAATATCAGCAACTGTCAAGCGTTCACGAATAGCTGCAAATAACACCATGACCAGCGTAAAACCCAAGGCAGCCCCCATACCATATAAAGCAGATTCAATAAAACCGTGTGATTTTTGCGTATTCAATAAAGCCACGCCCAAGACAGCACAATTCGTTGTAATGAGTGGTAAATAAATCCCCAATACATTATGCAAAATAGGGCTGGTTTTACGAATAGCCATCTCAGTAAAACCTACAATCGCCGCAATCACCAGGATAAAACTCAAAGTGCGTAAATATTCCAGTCCCAAAGGCGAAAGTAGCCAAGTATCGACCAAGTAGCTGGTGACAGAGGACAAGGTCAATACAAAAGTGGTTGCCAGACCCATCCCCATAGCGGTTTCCAGCTTGCGCGAGACACCCATAAAGGGGCATAAGCCCAGAAATTGGGACAATACAAAATTATTGACCCATACTGTGCCGACAATAATAAGCAGGTAATCAGTCATGGTTATTTAGGATCAATGTTATTGCGTGAATAAGAATAATAGGGCGCGTATTTTGCCATACCCACTGTGTTGAAACCTAATGGAAATGCTGATGTAGAGCAAAAGAAAACACGATTTACAGTAAAAGTCGCTAAATATTCATGCACTAAAAAAAATACAATCTTTTGATTTATATAGCTTTTGCAAGCTTTGGCGGAAAACTATTCATATTGATGCGTCTTAGATGGTGCGCTGCAAAAAATGTAGTTGGCAAATCGTTTTTAATTGGACTATCATAGGCGGCGAAGCGATTTTTGCTTCAAAATCCTCCTAGCGGTTGGGCATTCTTCGGGATGCCCTCTTTTATATCCATCATACTGATTTGCTTGGCTTTAGCCAGTTAATTTGCTAGCGCTTGGCCTGTTGTTTTGCTAAATGAATCGCCATATTTAAAGCAGCATGCAGACTGGTCGCTTCTGCTTTCCCGGTTCCAGCTAGGTCTAAGGCTGTACCGTGATCGACAGAGCTACGAATAATGGGCAAGCCCAAAGTGACATTAACCGCCTGCCCAAATCCTGCGTATTTTAGTACGGGTAAGCCTTGGTCGTGATACATGACCAAAACGGCATCTGCTGTTTTTAAATGGCGAGGGGTAAATAAGGTATCTGCTGGTAAAGGCCCCGTCAGGTTCATGCCATTTTGTTGTAGCTGTTGAATCACTGGAATGATGGTATGCACTTCTTCCATACCTAAATGTCCGCCTTCACCAGCATGAGGGTTTAAGCCGCTGACGAGTATATGCGCTTGGGGAGTGGCAAATTTTTCCCGCAAATCATGATCCAGAATATGCAAGACCTGACGCAGTAGATCAGGCGTGATAGCGGTACTGACTTTAGATAAAGGTAAATGGGTTGTTGCTAAAGCAACTTTTAAGCGTCCAGCGACTAACATCATGACAGGTAAGGCAGTACCTGTTTTTTTAGCCAAATACTCGGTGTGGCCGCTAAAAGGCACACCGGCATCATTGATAATACCTTTGTGTACAGGTGCAGTGACCATCGCGGCGAACTCGCCTGTTTGGCATCCTTCGACCGCTCGATCTAGTATCGCTAGTACACTGGCCGCATTATGCGTGTCTAATGTGCCTGGTGTAACGCTAGTCTTTGTTGCTATTGGCAAGACAAACATTTCCCCACGCTGGCAAGGGCGTTGCGCTTGATCAGCTTCATATGGACGCAGGCGAATATTTAAATTCAACAGGCGTGCGCGCAAACGCAATACATCCAAGTCAGCCAGCACGATAATATCAATATCATTTGGCCAAGTAACTTGATTAGCCAGCATCAAAGCCAACTCTGGTCCTATACCAGCAGGTTCGCCCGTGCTTAGGGCTATGCGTAAACGTTGAGTCATGCCGTCGTTAAAGATGTGTGTTAAAAACTTGTCAGCCAGTTTGTTCAATCGAATAATGGCTTGTCAATTAATTTAATTGCAACTGTTTACCTGTGTTTGGAATGCGATACTCAATATAAGCGCCATTCCGCAAGCTTTGTAACCAAGCACGGTATTGTTCTCCTTCTTTGCGCTCACCTAAAAAGTTAGCTGCTTTAATGCGCAACTGCTCTTCAGTTTGATCGGTTTGGCGCGTATCCATGACTTCCAGTACATGCCAGCCATAGCGAGTTTGGAAAGGTTGGCTAAGCGTGCCCGGTGTCTGATGTTGCATAGTGGCTGCAAACTGTTTGACCATTTTCCCGGGTTTTACCCAGCCCAAACTACCACCTTTGGCACGGCTACCCGGGTCATCGGAGTATTGGCTGGCTAGCTCGCCAAAGTCAGCACCTGCTTGAATTTGTTGATAAATCTTATTAATGCGTTGCTGTGCTTCTGTGGTAGTGCGATTTTCCGTGCTAATAAGAATATGGCGTACCAAGGCTTCTGTTACCATGCCACGACGCTTAGAGCCTTGTCTGTCGAGCAGTTTGAGAATATGAAAGCCATTAGCATCCCGCACAACTTCGGAAATTTCCCCCGTTTTCATCAGAGCCAGCACTCTAACAAAGGAAACAGGTAGTTTTTCTGCTGTTTGCCAGCCTAAATCGCCACCTTGTTGTGCTGCATTATTATCAGAAAATTGTCGTGCTATTTGGGAGAAATCCTGACCACCCGCAACGCGACGGCGTAATTCTTCGGCTCGATGACGAGCTGCATTAACTTGTTGGATAGGCGTGCCATTAGGGGCAGATACCAGAATATGTTGCAGGTGATAACGTTCTCCTGCGGTTAATTTACCGCTTTGGGTCGCTACCAGATCGGCTATTTCACGGTCAGAAATATTTACTTGGCGAGCAATTTGCTGCTTGCGTAGGGCATCAATCAGTAATTTGCGCCGTGTGCTTTCACGAAAGGCTATAAAGTCAATGCCTTGTCTTTGCAAAGCCGCTTGGAAGGTGGTTAGATTCATCTTGTTATTGGCGGCGATGGTTTCTAAGACGCGATTTAGAGTGGCATCATCCACACGCACACCGCGTTCTTCAGCGTATTGGGTTTGTAAGCGTTCTAGGATTAATTCGTCCACTGCATCTTTCAAGAGTGTGGCATCTGCGACTTTGTCCTTACGGCTGCTTTGCAGTACGCGCATACGCTGTTGCACTTCACTCATGAGTACCACATCGCTATTGACCACTGCGGCAATTCGATCCAGCGTTTCAGCCCGTGCGAGGTTTAAGCTCATGACTAAGCAAGCGAGTAATAAGTATCCTAAACGGCTAACATTTCTTTTATTCATAACCATAAATTCGATTTTCCAATAGATTGCGTGTACTACTGCCAAAGTTGCCCAGACCTTTTAGTTCAAATTCAGCAAATATAGCATCATCATAAGTCTCATTATCAGACAATAAATATTTTCGGTTGACCAGTCGACCGCGCCAACAACAGCTTTGATATTCTATCCCAGCCAATGTTTCCAGTAAGCGGTTATTTTCTAGGTCATGCTCATACGTTCCTAGCAATGTCCAGTGATCCCTAAAGGGTGTAGCAAAGGAAAACTGTACAGCTTCATAGTCATTTTTGTGATGACCATAGCCTAGATTCAAGATTCGCTGTTTTTTATCCTTGTAATTAAGCCGCATTTGATTAGCCAGTAAACGGCCATCATGAGCATCTAAGAACGTTGTACCGCTGACTTGGGTTGCAGTATTGATCTGACCGGCTAACTCCAATACGATTTCGGAGCGCGTATCGGCGGCTATACTTTCGTCTGGCAGCGTCACTTTGTAGTCATCAAAATAATACATTTGTCCAATGCTGGCACGCAGAATTTCTCGTCCTTGCTTTACATCTTGCAAACGGGTGGTGAGCGAAGTGCTCAAGCGATTAGTATCCGCAATACGATCAGCACCAGCAAAACGGTTGTCGCTAAAAAGACGGCTGTAGCTGGGCGTTAAGTTTGCACTGTCAAAGACCGGAATATCAGCTTGATTACGGTAAGGCGTAAAAGTGTAGTAAATACGTGGCTCCAAGGTTTGCACTGTATTGCCCTGTTGCAGCTCACGCTCAAAGAATAATCCTGTATCGATTGAAACGGTAGGTAGATGACGGCTAATCGAGGTGTTCTGATTGCGCTCCAGTTCGTAATGGGTCGAGCGCAGTTTTAGACTAGGCTCAATATAAGCATAGCTGTTGGCAAAACGTTGGCTAATGCCTGCTTGAATATCAAAGCGATGTCCATTATCAGCTTGGCTATTGGAGAAGTAAGTGTATTCACCATGTGCACTGAGTTTCAGATCATGAGCATCGCTCGGTGTTTTCCAACTAGCACTTAATTGTGGTAAACGTGCGTAAGTCTCGGAATCTTTATCCAGAACCTGATAACTTTGTGCCAAAGCGGTGAAAGTCCAAGGATCATTTTGATGGGTATAGCGTAAGGTACGCTCCAAATTGACTGTGCTACTCGCTTCTAGTGAGCTACTTAAATCATTGAGGTAGTCTATATCAGAAACACCTTCAGCCTCTAAACTCAGCGCCGTGTGATCGCCTAACTGACTGAAGTGGTTTAAGGCGAAATAATAACGCAAGCTATTATCTAGATTTTGATCACTAGGTAGAATATCGTACTGTATGCGTCCACTATGCTTTTCTTGCAGATAGCGAAATTCACTTTGCGCTTGTATGCCTCGCTTGCTCAGTAAGTTGGTTGTGACGGTTAAGTCATAATTAGGGGCTATGTTAAAGTAATAAGGTAAACTGAGACGTAGACCGCTTTTTTCATCAGTACCGATGCTAGGTGTGAGGAAGCCGGATTTACGTTGCTTGCTTAACGGGAATGAAAAATAGGGTAAGTAAAATACTGGCGTATCAGCTATTTCAAAGGTGACATTTCGGGCAGTACCTGTATCTGTTTCACGATCCAGTGTGATCTTGTCTGCCTGAAGTTGCCAGGTATTAATTGTCGGCGGGCAGGTCGTATAACTGGCATCTTCCAAATGAATACGTTGTGGTGTTTCTTGTATAAGACGGCGACTGCTACCCCGTCCTTCTGCGTCAGATAGCAAGTAAACAAGGTCATTAATGCGTCCTGTACCATTTTGTAGATTATAGTGAATAGTGGCACTGTTGACTTGTAATTGAGCTGTGGTTAATTTGACCTTGCCTTGAGCAATAATATCGCCGCTCGTACGGTCAAATTGTGCTTGCTGTGCTTGTAGCTGGGCATCTTGTTGGGCGATATAAACACCTCCCACCAGTTCTGAATAACCTTGCTCTCGAAATAGAGCCTGATCCGCTTCGATATAAATGGCATTCTTATCCAGATCAGGTGGGCGCAAAACATTTAACGCAGCTTGTGGGGGGCTATCTGTCTGCGGTGAGCAAGTTTCCCAGTCTGTTGCGGCTATTAATTTACTTGGGGCAAAGGAGAGTCCGAGTACAAGCCAGCGAGCTGACTGCTTTATAAACATGTGAATCTGTTTATCCTGTCGTTATTATTCAGGTGGTTAACATCGCATACTCTGTGGATACAAACAATGCTTCTCCATGCCTACAATGAATGCCCTTGCTCATTTAGCCGATCACTAGCACTCTGCTATCAGCAAGTCAAATTGACTAAATGTTTGGAGAGCGATTTTATCAGTTTTACAAATTCTGAGGTATTGTGTAATATTTGTCCGAGTGTTTGGTTAAATAATCATCAACCTGAGTTTCAAGGGGGCGGCGTGGGAACTGCTGTGCAAATAAGCTCGTTTTATGATAATGCGGGGAAACAGTCTAAGACTATGAGTGGACGCAAGCTGATTAACAGTAAAACAGCAAAACGACGTGGGCGTCCTAAAGGCGCAACTTCTGCGAGTATTTCGGAAGTACGTAAGCAAGCTGCGGAAGAGCAGCGTCGTTTAAAATGGGAGTACACCCAGTTAATTGAGGGCTTGAAAACTGAGTTAGAGCAATGGAAGCAACGTTACGAAGATGAAACAACACGGCTTAATGCTGAATTGGATTTATTACGTAAGCGTGAGTATAGCTATCAGCAAGCCTTAGAAGCTCGCCTGAGTGAGTTGGCCGGTCATCTGCATGAGACCTTAGTGAACTGGGGAAAAGCTGAATTGGAAGAAGCGCAGATAGACAAGCGTAAGCGGGGTCGTCCGCGTAAAACGATTAAGCTGAAGTAAGTTTCTTGTATTTGTCTTAACCGTTTGGCGTTAGGCAAATACACCGTTCGCGTTATCGTCTCAATTTTGGCTCACTTCATGCTGGAATCAAACCACCGTTTCAGTCTCATTTCATATTAGAAAAGGCCATAAACTGGTAAAATACCCCTGTTTTGTTGCAAAATAGTGCCATTCTGTTTGGTTTAGGGGACGGGCAATGGCTGATTTTTCCGGTAGTTTTCCTACAAGTCGTATGCGGCGCATGCGGCGTGATGATTTTTCTCGGCGTTTGATGCGCGAAAACCATTTGACCGTGGACGATTTGATTTATCCAGTATTTGTGTTGGAAGGTGAGCATCAACGTGAAGCGGTGTCATCCATGCCAGGGGTCAATCGCCTGAGTGTTGATTTATTGTTAGAAGAAGCGCGCGCTATTCACCAACTGGGTGTACCGATGCTGGCTATTTTTCCGGTGACACCTTCGTCCGCTAAATCAGATAAGGCCGAAGAAGCCTATAATCCTGAGGGTTTGGCTCAGCGTGCCGTGCGTGCCTTAAAAGAGGCCTTGCCTGATTTGGGGGTTATGACCGATGTTGCATTGGATCCATTCACCTCGCACGGTCAGGATGGCCTAATGGATGCCTCTGGCTATATTGTAAATGATGAGACCGTTGATGTGCTGGTTAAACAAGCTTTGTCTCATGCTGAAGCAGGTGCTGATGTGGTAGCACCTTCGGATATGATGGATGGTCGTATTGGTGCGCTACGCTGGGCTTTGGAAAAAAACGGCTATATGAATACGCGCATTATGGCTTATTCCGCTAAATATGCTTCCAGCTTTTATGGGCCTTTTCGTGATGCGGTAGGATCTGCTGGCAATTTGGGTGGGAGCCATAAATATAGCTATCAAATGGATCCGGCCAATAGTCATGAGGCTTTGCGCGAGATTGCGCTGGATTTGCAAGAGGGTGCGGACATGGTTATGGTCAAGCCTGGCATGCCTTATTTAGATATTGTTCGTCGGGTTAAGGAAAATTTTCTTGCCCCTACTTATGTTTATCAGGTCAGTGGTGAATATGCCATGCTCAAGGCTGCGGGCATGAATGGCTGGATTAATGAAAAAGCCTGTGTTTTAGAAGCTTTATTAGGTATGAAACGGGCAGGTGCAGATGGTATTTTGACTTATTTTGCACATGATGTGGCGCGTTGGTTGCAGGAGTCTTGAAACGGAGTATTTTCAGTGAATGGCTGAATTAGTGACAATTTGCGGTAATTTTGGCGTATTCAGGTAAATTTATAAGGTAACGTTCAGCGAGGGTTGTTACCTAATGGCGACAATGGCTGCCTGTCGTGCGTGTCTGATATTTGGGCTAAATTGATAAAAAGTATGAGGCTTAAACAATGATCGAATTTATCAGGGCTGGTGGCTGGTTGATGGTTCCCATCATCCTGAGCTCCGTAATGGCGATGGCCATTATTATTGAGCGATTCCTTTCCTTGCGAAGCAGTAAAGTCATTCCTCCGGGGGATATTGAATTTGCCCGAAAAATGGCAGCGGCTGGGCGTGTGCCGCAAGAAGCTATTGAAAAATTGCGTAATAATTCAGTGATGGGAAGTATCCTAGCGGCAGGTTTATCCAGCAGCTCATTACCGCGCCATATTATTAAGGAAAATGTTGAAGAGGCTGGGCGACATGCCGCCCACCGTTTGGAACGTTATTTGACTGCATTAGGTACAATTGCGGCAACGACACCTTTAATGGGCTTATTAGGCACGGTTTTAGGCATGATTATAGCCTTTAGCCAGATTAATCAGGCTGGAGTCGGTGATCCGGCTACGGTGGCAGGTGGTATTTCCCAAGCCTTGTTTACAACAGCTGCGGGTATTTCGGTAGCCATTGTTGCGTTGATTTTTCATCGTTACTTCAAGGCTAAAGTGGATAATTATGTCGTCGAGATGGAGCGTGAGGCGGTTAAGCTGATTGAGTTGGTGAACCAAAATAATAAACCAGCACCGGCTGTAGCTACTTCATCGGCTTCAACAAGTGCTGGCATGAGTGCTGCTGCGATGGCTGCGAATAATAAAATTGCTGCTGCACGGGCTGCTCGAGGGGGTACTGCATGAATTTTCGTCCGTATGCGCAGCAGGCTGTTGATGTTGATTTGACACCGCTGATTGATGTTGTGTTTTCGCTATTGATGTTTTTTATGGTTACCACCACATTTGATCGTAATGCTGAAATCAAGATAGCACTGCCAACAGCGGATAATGCGGTCGAGCAATCTCAAGCGCAGGATAGATTAGAGCTGATTATTGACAGTCAAGGGCGCTATTATATTAATGGTCGTGAAGTCTTGAATAATAAGCCTGAAACCTTGTTTCAAGCCATGACCCAAGTACTGAATGAGCTGAAAGATGAGCCACCTTTAGTCATTTTAGCGGATGCTGATGTTAAACATCAATCGGTGGTCACAGCAATGGATATTGCTGGGCGTTTGGGGTTGACGAATTTTGCCATTGTGACTACCCAGACTGAACGTAAAAAAGATACGAAGCCATAGGGGGCGCATGAATAAAAGCCGGACTACCGGTTTGCAGGTTTATCGCAGATTGGTTGCTTATTCGATTCATTATTGGCCTTATCTGCTATTTGCTGTTGGTGCTTTGGCTGTTAGTGCTTTAACTCAGCCGCTATTTGCTTGGATTATGGGACCTTTGCTGGATCGTGCCATTATGCAGCAAGACCCTGAGGTGATTCATTGGTTGCCTTTGGGTATTTTAGGCATTTTTTTGCTGCGGGGGGTGACAAGCTTTAGCGCCGGTTATTTTATGGGAAGGGTGGGGCGCAAGGTGGTGCAGCAAGTGCGCAATGAATTATTTCATCACCTGTTACGCTTGCCGGTTAATTACTTTCAGCAGCACAGTTCCGGTAAATTATTGGCTTATCTGACTTATTATGTTGATCAGTTAATGACCGCAGCGACCCGTGGTTTGACGACGTTAATCCAAGAGTCGGTGACTGTTGTAGGTTTGTTATGCTTAATGTTTTATCGTAGCTGGCAGCTTACACTGACTTTATTGGTCGTACTTCCCTTAATTGCCGCCGTAGTTGTTTATGCTACCCGTCGCTTGCGTAAACTCAGCCAGAGTGTACAAACTTCCATGAGTACAGTTACGAGTGTGGCTAATGAAATGCTGCAAGGCTATAAAGTGATTCGTATTTTTAATGGTGAAAAGTACGAAGCGGAGCGCTTTGCTCGAGCTAATGAGCGTAATATGCACTTGGAAGTAAAGCGGCTATTAACAGAATTGCTCAGCACCCCTTTGGTTCAGTTTATGGTTGCAATCGCTTTGGCGGTGATTGTGTATATGGCAACGCGCCCCTCTACCTTGGAAAGCGGCCTGACGCCAGGTGTTTTCATGTCGTTTATTACGGCCATGATTTTTATGCTGACACCGATTCGTAATCTTACCCAGCTTAATGCTCAGCTACAAAAGGGTATCGCGGCAGGAGATAGCATTTTTCGTTTGTTAGATGAAGCTAGTGAGCTTGATCAGGGCAAGCAAGCCTTGGGGCGTAGTCGAGGCCAGCTAGTGTTTGATAAAGTGAGCTTTTATTACCCTAATAGCGAATCACCAATATTAGAAAATATTAGTTTTAAAGTAGAACCCGGCCAGAAAATAGCGCTGGTGGGTAAATCTGGTTGTGGCAAAACGACTTTAGTGAATTTGTTGGTACGTTTTTATGACTATCAGCAAGGACGTATTTTGCTGGATGGCATTGAGTTAAACCAAATACCACTGCATGATTTGCGTCGACAAGTGGCCTATGTGGGACAGGATACGGTGCTGTTTAATGACACGGTGCGCAATAATATTGCTTATGGCGAAATGCAAGCAGTGTCAGAAGAAAAAATCCGCTTGGTAGCAGAAACGGCTCATGCACTGGAGTTTATTGAAAAATTACCACAGGGTATGGACACGGTCATTGGCGATAATGGTGTGCTTTTATCCGGTGGGCAGCGTCAGCGTCTTGCGATTGCCCGCGCCATTTTAGCGGATGCGCCTATTTTGATTCTAGATGAGGCGACCTCGGCATTGGATACAGAGTCAGAGCGTTATATTAAAGATGGTTTGGAGCATTTGTTACAAGGCCGCACAACTTTTATGATTGCACACCGCTTGTCTACGATTGAAAATGCTGACTGTATTTTGGTAATGCAAGCAGGTGCAATTATTGAATCGGGTACACATGCCGAACTCATGGCTTTAGCCGGTCAATACGCCAGACTGTATGCGATGCAATTCAGTGAAACTACAGTGTACACTAGCCCATGAATAGCAATAACTTTATGCCGCTGATTCATTGGCTAGAGTCAGTGTGGTATGGCAGGCGTCCACTGGCTAAAGCCTTGCTGTGGCCTTGGAGTGTTTTGTTTTGTTTGGCTGTGTGGGTGCGTCGAGTTTATTTACAAGCACGGCAACAAGTGTTTAAAGTGCCGGTGGTTGTGATTGGTAATATTAGCGTCGGCGGCACTGGCAAAACCCCATTGACGCTTTATTTGACTGAGTTATTACAGCAGGCAGGCTATCGCGTTGGCATTGTCAGTCGTGGTTACGGCGCGCGGTCTGATAAGCCGATGGTGCGCGTAGTCACTTATCATAGTCACCCGGAAGATGTCGGTGATGAAGCTTTATTACTGGCAATGCGTACTCAAGTGCCAGTATTTATCGGGCGAAATAGACCGGCAGCCATTCGTGCTTTGCTGGCGGCTAAGCACTGTGATGTCGTGCTGTCTGATGATGGTTTGCAGCATTACCGCATGGGGCGAGTTATGGAGATTGTGGTCATTGATGGTGAGCGGCGTTGTGGTAATGGTGCTTGTTTACCCGCAGGGCCCTTGCGTGAAAAGCCAAGTCGCTTGCAAGCATGTGATTTTAGGGTGGTTAATGGTAAGGCAACAAAAGCTGATGAATATAGTATGTTGGTCAGTGGTGATACTTTGCAGGCTTTGCTTCAGCCAGCCGAACAATTACCACTCACTACCCTGCGTGGCAAAACAGTTCATGCAGTGACCGCCATTGGCAATCCGCAACGCTTTTTTGCAATGCTAGAACAAGCAGGCATTCAATACCAGCCGCATGTTTTCCCTGATCACCATTTATTTCAAGGTGATGACATCGGTTTTGCCGATCACTGGCCAGTTATTATGACGGAAAAGGATGCGGTAAAATGTCGATTCTTATTGGATGAAAATACAGCAGTAGCTTACTGGTATTTGCCGGTACGGGCTGAGTTGGATCAAGATTTTGCCGCCGCTTTTTTGCAGCGTATTGAAAAGGTATCTCAAGATGGACAAAAAACTACTCGACATACTGGTGTGTCCAGTGACTAAGGGCAAACTGATTTATGACAAGCGTGCCCAAGAGCTTATTTCTAAGTCTGCCCGTTTAGCTTACCCCATTCGTCAGGGTATGCCGATTATGCTGGAGGAAGAGGCACGCAGCTTGACACAGGAAGAGGTGGAGAAGCTGGCTGAATGAAACCGTTTCTAGTGATTCCCGTTCGTTACGCCTCGACCCGTTTACCGGCTAAAGCCTTACGTTTATTAAAGGGTAAAACCTTGGTGCAGCATGTGTTTGAACGTGCACAAGCTGCACAAGGCTTTGAAAAAATTATTATTGCTACTGATGATGAGCGTATTCGCCAAGTGTGTGAAGGCTTTGGTGCTGAAGTGTGCATGACGGCCAATACACACGAAAGTGGCAGTGATCGTCTGGCTGAAGTCGTGAGTCATTATGCTTGGCCGGATGAAACCATTGTGGTGAATTTGCAAGGGGATGAGCCTTTAACACCGGTAGAAAATTTGTATCAGCTAGCGGCTAATATGGCACAGCATACGGATGCGATGATAGCTACGCTAGCAACACCGCTGCAAAACGAGCATGAATTAAACGATCCCAATATTGTTAAAGTCGTGTGTGATCAACGCGGTATGGCCTTGTACTTTAGTCGTGCTCCGATTCCTATGCAGCGGGATGCGCATAAAACAGACAAGTCACCTGTGTCTGCTTATGCGTTGCGGCATATTGGCTTATATGCTTATCGTGCAGCCTTCTTAAGAGCTTTTGCGGCTTTACCCCCTTGTCCATTGGAAAAGTTAGAAAAATTGGAACAATTACGCGCCTTGTTTCATGGCTTCCCCGTTCATGTGGATGTGGCTAAGGTCATGCCGGGACCTGGTGTGGATACAGAGGCTGATTTAGCTTTGGTGGAAAGTTTATTGTAATAAGGCCGCCACCATTCCGTCCTCCTCTTGAACAAGAAGGATAAAACTAGGCTGGGTAAAGGGTTTTAAAGCTTTTCAGTGAAATTCGGCTAATTCTTTTACATGTGCAGCCACACTGCGGCCTAATGAAGATAATTCATAACCCCCTTCCAGACAGGATACAACACGTCCTGCACCATGTTTTTTAGCAATTTCGCACAGTGCGCGGGTAATCCACACATAATCCTGCTCAACTAGGTTAAAACCACCCATATCATCTTCCAGATGAGAGTCAAAACCGGCTGAAATCATAATCAAGTGAGGCTGAAATTCGTCCAGAGCGGGTAGCCACTTTTCTGAAACGGCCTGACGCCACTCTGCTGAGCGTGTGCCGGCCTTCATAGGCAAGTTAATCATATTTGGCAGATGAGTATCTGCCCCTGTAAAGGGGTAGTAAGGGTGCTGGAAAGAAGAACAAAATAGCACTCGTGGTTCATTGCTGAAAATTTGCTCTGTACCATCACCGTGATGTACATCGAAATCAATCACAGCGACCCGTTCTAGCCCATAATACTCTAAGGCATGGGCTGCACCGACAGCAACATTATTAAAAATACAGAAGCCAGCAGCATGACCATGTCCGGCATGATGTCCGGGTGGGCGGGTAGCGCAAAAAACGTGTTTATGGGCTGGATTATTATCCATAACCAGATCAACAGCCTGTACGGCTGCACCTGCCGATAGCAGAGCGGCCTCCAACGAGTATTGATTCATGGCGGTTTCACCATCGAGTGTTACGGTACGTTCATCCTTGGGGGCTGTTCGATAAACCTTGCCAACATAATACTCATCGTGTACGCGCAGTAATTGTTCGCGTGTTGCCGGGTGAGCATCATAATGACGTGTAATCCAGTCTACTCCCGAGGTGATCATGCGGTTATTAATGGCATCTAAGCGCTCTGGACATTCAGGGTGATCGACGTTCCCATTGTCGTGTAAGGAGCAATTATGGTGACTAATTACTGCTGCTGTCATGGTATTTTCTGCCTGTTAGGAGTAGAATATGCTGCAATGCACAAAATTATTTCGTTAGCGGCGCGTCTCTGTTACAGAGGCACAAGGAAAACATTCTAGAGGTTTTTGCCATGGGTCTCCACTACCTAAATCAATTATTCGAACCAAGTAGTATTGCTGTGTTCGGAGCCAGCGAGCGTGAAAGTGCCCAAGGCACGCTGGTACTAAAGAATATTTTGGCCGCCGGGTTTGAAGGTAAAATCTACCCGGTTAATCCTAAGTATGAGACTTTACAAGGTTTGGCTTGCCAAGCTGATCTTTCTGCAATTGGTCATACTATCGATCTCGCTATTATTGCCACACCAGCCAAAACAGTCAGCAGTATTTTGCATCAATGCGGCGAGCATGGTGTGAAAGGCGCGATTATTCTATCGGCTGGTTTTGCCGAAACCGGGGTGCGTGGCAAAAAACTAGAAAAAGATGCCATCGACCTAGCACGCCAATACGACATGCACATTGTTGGTCCGAATTGCCTAGGGATTATGCGTCCCCCTACTAAACTAAATGCCACCGTTGGCTATAATCAGGCTAAATTAGGGCGAATGGCCTTGGTATCCCAGTCAGACGCTGTTTGTACTTCTATTCTGGATTGGGCCGAAGCTCGACAAGTTGGCTTTTCTGCGGTGGTTACATTAGGTGATGCTGCCGACGTCAGCTTTGGCGATGTGCTGGATTATTTGGCAATGGATATTAAGACAGACAGTATTTTACTGTATGTCGAAGCCGTCAAGGATGCGCGCAGCTTTATGAGTGGTTTGCGGACAGCTTCACGAATGAAGCCTGTGATTGTGCTCAAAGCAGGGCGCTATGAAGAAGGTTCACGAGCGGCGAGTTCCCATACGGGAGCTATTGTAGGTGGTGATGATGCCTTTGATGCCGCTTTAGAAAGAGCGGGTGTAGTGCGGGTTAATTCAGTTGGGCAGTTGTTTTCCGCAGCAGAAATATTATCCAGTGGTATTGCAGTGAATCAAAATCGCTTAATGATTTTAACCAATGGCGGTGGCCTTGGCATTATGGCAACGGATAAGGCAATTGCAGCGGGGCTGCGTGTGCCTAAGCCTTCCACAAAGGCTTTAGCCGCTATGAATAAGGTTTTGCCAGCAACTTGGTCAAAAAATAATCCTGCGGATATTTTAGGTGATGCAACACCAGAGCGTTATGAAGCTGTTCTGAAAATTTGTCTGGAAGATGAAGGAATTGATGGTGTTTTGGTTATGTTGACCCCACAACCTTTTTCTAATCCAGCAGGCGTGGCCGAAGCAGTGGCTCGGGTAGTCAAGGACTTTAACAAGCCGGTAGTCGCTTGTTGGATGGGAGAAGCGCGCGTCCGTGAAGGTCGTAAAATACTTTCTGAAGCAGGCATTCCGCACTTCAATACGCCAGAAGCTGCGGTAGACGCTTTTTCTTATTTGACTGCTTATCGCAGTAATCAGAAAATGCTTGTGCAAGTACCCGCTTCAGTGGAAACACAAGCGTCTGAGCCGGATATAGAAGGGGCACGTCTCATTATTGAAAGTGTTTTGGCAGAAGGGCGGCGTTCCCTGTCAATCACCGAGTCGCGTGCTATTTTGTCAGCTTTTCGTATTCCTTCAGTACCGACTATCCTTACCCGTAGCCCAGCGGAAGCTTTAGTGGCCGCAGAGTCCGTTGGTTATCCCGTGGTGATGAAAATTAGCTCGCCAGACATTATTCATAAGTCTGATGTAAACGGTGTGCGTTTGAATATTAATAGCGCCCGCACAGTACGTAGTATTTACCAAGAATTACTGGAATCAGCGCGTAAATATAAGCCGGATGCACGGATTGATGGTGTCACGGTTGAACCTATGTATCGTGGGCGGGCAGCGCGTGAGTTGATGGTGGGTCTTGTTCGTGATCCTGTGTTTGGGCCTGTGATTAGCTTTGGTACGGGCGGCACAGCAGTAGAGGTACATCGTGATCGTGCGGTTGTTTTGCCTCCTTTGAATGATTATATGATTAAAAAGACCATTTGCCGTACTCGCGCTGCACGCATGTTGGTTGAGTTTCGTAATATGCCAGAAGTGAATTTTCCCGCTTTGCGCAAAGTGTTACAGCGGGTTTCTGAGTTGGCAAGTGAAATGCCAGAAATTCTGGAAATGGATATTAATCCTTTGATGGCTAATCCTGATGGCGTGGTGGCTGTCGATGCCTGCATTACGGTCGGTTATCCTAAAGGTGGGTCACAGCGTTATGATCATATGGCGATTCATCCTTATCCGAATGATTTAGTTAAATATCAGCAATTAGCCGATGGGACGAATATATTAATTCGTCCGATTCGTCCAGAAGATGCGGCGATGGAACAAGAGTTTGTCCGCAATCTTTCCAAAGAGTCGCGCTATATGCGCTTTATGCAGTCTTTGCGTGAGCTAACCCCTGATATGTTGGTGCGCTTTACGCAAATTGATTATGACCGTGAAGTGGCTTTTGTCGCTTTAGCCAAGCAAGATGGCCATGAGGTCGAAATTGGTGTGTGTCGTTATGCGATTAATCCAGATCGTTTGAGTTGCGAATTTGCTTTGGTGATTGCAGATCATTGGCAGGGGCGTGGTTTAGGTGGTTTGCTAATGCAAGTCCTGATTGATACGGCGCGCCGGAAAGGGTTACGCGCCATTATTGGCGAGGTATTGGCTGAAAATATCGGTATGCTTAAGCTTATGCAACGTCTTGGCTTTGAACGGCAAAAAAGCAGCTATGATGAAGGTATTGTTTTGGTGACTAAGCATTTGATTAATAATGTCAGTAAGACATAAGCGAATCTGGTTTTATGGTAAAAACATGAATTGGGAACAGAAACCCGGGAAACACTGTTGCAAAGGATAAAGTCATGAAAAACCATGTTCACCGCATACGTGAAGAGTTGCCTATGATGCTGGCCTTTGTAGCTTTGATTTGGCTGGTTTTTCTGAGCGACTTGGTTTTACCCGGAAGTTTCGATCATTATGGACTGGTTCCGCGTGACATGGGAGGCTTGGTAGGTATTTTTACCATGCCCTTTCTACACGGTAACTTTGGGCATTTGCTGAGTAATACAGTGCCTTTGTTGGTGTTATTAACTTTGTTAGCCGGATCGCGGGCTGACAGCATTAAAGTAGTGCTCGTCATTGTCATTCTGGGCGGTTTATTGCTTTGGTTAATGGGACGCGGGGCTTCTTTGCATATTGGTGCGAGTGGTTTAGTGTTTGGTTTGGCAGCTTTTTTAGTGGTTTCAGGTTTGTTGGAACGTCGTCCATTGCCCTTGTTTATTGCTGTGCTAGTCGTTTTGCTTTATGGCTCTACCTTGGTATCGGGTCTAATGCCTTGGCAGCGCGGTGTGTCATGGGAAGGTCATTTATTCGGTGTCATGGCGGGCATTGCTGCGGCTTGGTGGTTAGCCAGGGATAAACAAACAGCAAACTGGCAATAGGGCATTAGAGCGCAAGTTTGCTGTTTTATTTGTTTTATTGAAGAGCCTATCAGGCAAACAAGCGCCGCCAAAAACCACCGCACTTCGAGGTGTCTGAGTCACTGCCTGTGTTTGGCTCGTAATCAATCAAAAAATCATATTGCTCTTGCGTTTGGGGCATATCGCAGCCGCGCTTTTGTGAAAGTAACTCCACAGCTTCTTGTGGAGTCATTCCATCTTTTATCAATAAACAAGCTGATAATACACCCGTGCGACCTATGCCAGCGTAACAGTGAATAGCAATATTCTTACCACTGCGCAGTTCGCTATATAATTGCGTGACCATTTTCTTGAAACTGCGCTGGTCTGTTGGCGCGCGGCGATCACGAATAGGGTATTGCATAAATTCCAAGCCAAGCGTTTGGCAAAGTTGCTCTTCTTGCGCTACACCACAGTTTTCCGCTTCGCGCACTTCAAGTAGAGAGACCACTTTGCGTATCCCCAAGGTACGGTAATAGCTTAAGTCAGCTTGCAAGCTGTCGCCATCTGGACAAGGCATGATAAATAGGCGACCTAGGTCGACTTGCTTGATTTCATAAATAGAGGGATTCATTCATTTAATAGATTTAGTAATGGGAAATATGCTATGACCGTCTATCATAGTACGTCTATGCTTTAAATTCGATGTTTCTAAAGCAGATAAAGTAAATTTTACTTAACCGTTATGATAGCGGCGTCCGTCCTTACAAAACGGATGTAAACTGACGCCTAAGAGTCTTTTTAAGATCTTTTCAGCAATAACACTAAAAATGCCAGATAAACACCGCAATAGGACACTTAATGCCCGATACATTCTTACCGGTATCGTAGCCCTTTTGTAGTGTGAAACTTGTTTCACTTGGTTTATGAAACCGGTTTCAGGATGTCTTTCTCACTCAGCCATCATTTGCTAGAATTCTAACCGATAACGCTATTCTTGTGACTTTCAGGGGACAAAATCATGGTGCTGAAAAACTTACCACTTACTTTTCTGCCAGATATTCATCCAAGTGACGAATACAAGGAACTGAGGGTGAACGTATCATGAAAATTTCCACTATCCTCGACCATATCGACAGTGGTCACATGGCTTTACCCGAATTCCAACGCGGCTACGTCTGGGGAAAAGAACAGGTACGTGGTTTATTTAGCTCCCTGTATCGTCGTCACCCGGTAGGTGGTTTGCTGGTATGGGCAACCGAATCTGTTGAAGCAGAATATCGAGGCAATCAAAAGTTAGCTGCTGGTATTGTCAAGCTGCTACTGGATGGTCAGCAGCGTATGACTTCACTTTATGGCGTGGTACGTGGTCAACCGCCTAAATTTTTCGATGGCAATAGAACAGCATTTACCAGCTTGCGCTTCAATTTGGAAACTGAAGTCTTCGAGTTCTGGCAACCGATCAAGATGCAGGATGACCCGCTTTGGGTGGATGTCACAGCAGTCATGCAGAAAGGCAATGCTGGTATGGGGGAGTTCATCACAGCAATTACTGCACAACCTGAATTGGCTCCCAAAGTCGGGGATTATGTTGCACGTTTAGGTACCCTGCTTGCTATCCTTGATATTGACTTACACATAGAAGAAGTCAGTGGTAAGGACAAAACGCTGGATGTCGTGGTTGACATCTTCAACCGTGTTAACAGTGGTGGTACGAAACTTTCTAAAGGCGACCTTGCACTTGCAAAAATCTGTGCAGAATGGCCGGAAGCCCGTAATCAAATGAAAGCCGCTTTACAGGAATGGCATTCAGCCGGGTATGATTTCAATCTGGATTGGCTTTTGCGTTCCGTTAACACGGTACTCACAGGAAAAGCTAAGTTTCAGTACCTACACGACAAGGAGGCACCCGATATTCAGGATGGTTTGAAACGAGCGGCTCAGTACATTGATGTTAGCCTTAACATGATTGCCGGTCGTTTAGGGTTAGATCACGACCGCGTATTGTTTGGGCGTTTCGCCATCCCGGTAATGGTACGTTATCTGGATCAGCATGGTGGTACGTTGGATGAAATCGAGCGTGACAAATTGTTGTTCTGGTTTGCTCAAGCCGGTATGTGGGGGCGTTTTTCCGGTTCTACTGAATCCTACATCGACAAAGATTTAAGCGTTCTGGAAAATGGTGAGGGTGTGAATGGTTTGCTGGAAGCTTTACGCTTGTGGCATGGCGGCCTTGCCATAGAGTCGGGGCACTTTGATGGTTGGAGTCTGGGTGCTCGGTTCTATCCGGTGCTGTACATGTTGACTCGTATAGGTGAAGCACGAGATTGGGGAACGGGTTTACCGTTGAAAGCCAACCTACTTGGTAAAATGAGCAGCCTTGAAGTGCATCATATTTTCCCCAAAGCACGACTTTACAAAACCAACTACCGTAAAAAGGAAGTCAATGCACTGGCAAACTTCTGTTTCCTGACTAAAGACACCAACCTCAATATCCGTGACAAATATCCATCGGATTATTTTGTTGAAGTTGAATCACGTCATACCGGTGCGCTAGCTTCGCAGTGGATTCCAATGGATGAAAACCTATGGAAACTGGAAAATTACCTCGACTTTCTCGAAGCGCGTAAGGCGTTGCTGGCAGAAGAAGCCAATAAGCGAATGCTTTCATTATTGCATGGTGATACTCAGTGGATGGAAGGACGCCATGTTGAACCTCCCGCTACCATCACAGTCAAGGGCGGCATTAGCGATGAAGTGGAAGAACAAGCATTGTTGATGCTCAACCAATGGGTACAAGAACAAGGTTTGCCTGCCGGAATATTGTCGTATGACTACAGCGATTCGCAAAGTGGTCAACAACTGGCGGTGTTTGATTTGGTATGGTCAAGTGGATTACAGGAAGAACTGAGTCAACCGGTAGCAGTGCTGCTGAATGAGGACAACGATACTATTGCGTTGGCGAATCAAGCCGGATTTCGGTGTTTTACATCAGTGAATACATTTAAGCAGTATGTGAAAAGCGAAATTCTGGCAGAAGTGGCTAATTAACCTGAGTTCGATGTAAGCAAAGAGCAGTCTTTTGTGGAATACTTCATGGGATAACCACATCAGCGTTGGGTGGTTGAACGTTCCTTTGGATGGTTAAAGAAATACAGGAGGTTTTGGAAGAACGCCGAACGTAAGCTCAACACCAGTTTGAGTTTTGTACACTTGGCATTTTTAACACGCTGAAGATCTTAAACAGGCTCCTAAGCGTGCTTAGCTTGTTTTTTCCTTGTTCAATTGCTGTATTCCTAAGCCTGATAAAATCAAAGCCAAGCCCCATAAGGTAGAGGGCAGAATGGCTTCCCCTAGAAAAACTCGTATAAAGATTAATGACAGAAAAGGGGAGAGGAAAATGAGGTTCGCAATTTTGGCAGTGCTTTGAGTATATTTCATAGCGTTGAGCCAAAGCACAAAGGTCAAGCCCATTTCAAATACGCCAACATATAAAGCGGTGGGCAATCCCTGCCAGTTGAGGATGTATAATTCGCCAGTGAATAGGCAATACACACTAATCAGCGGCAATGAACAAAGGAAGTTTAGGTATAAGCCTACGATGGGCGGACGCTGATCACGGGTATTTAATATCCAATATACAGCCCAGATGAGCGTGCTTAATAAGGCTAAGCCTACCCCTAGTGCATTACTGAATTGGAAGCTACCCGGATGGCCTCGAGTGGCAATGATCAATACACCCGAATAACATAGCAAGGCTGCCATTATATCTTGCGTATGCAAGCGATGTTTGAGCAAGGGCAGGGCGAGCAAGCTCATGCTTAAAGCCCAAGTATAATTAATGGCTTGTGCTTCTTGTGCTGGTAATAGCGCATAGGCTTTGAACAGAATCAGGTAATAAATAAAGGGATTGAGTGCGCCAAACAGGATAGAGGTGCGCCATGTTGCTTGATCCAATTGGCGCAGTTTAGGTAATGTGCCTTGCACAGCTAGAATAATCCCCAATACACCAGTTGAGGTAAGACTGGCCAGCAATAGCAATTGTGCTGGACTTAAATCTCGTAAGGCGAGCTTAAAGGCGACTGCAACAGTCGACCAGCACAAAACAGCAGTTAGTCCCAACCCGTATGCACGCGCTTGATGGCTCATGGCAGCGCATAATCAATAATTAGTGGGGCATGATCGGAAAAACGCTTATCTTTATAAATATGCGTTTTTTGTACCTTGCCTTTCAGCCCTTTGCTAAGAATATGGTAGTCAATACGCCAGCCTACATTCTTTTCCCAAGCTTGCCCACGGTTAGACCACCAAGTATATTCATGTTCGGCTTGCTCTAGCTCGCGGAAGGCATCGACAAATCCCCATTCATAAAATAATTTATCCAGCCACGCCCGTTCCTCAGGCAAAAAGCCCGAACTCTTCTGATTGCTTTTCCAGTTGCGAATATCTGCATTTTTATGGGCGATATTCCAATCACCACAGATAATAGCTTCACGCTGTTCGCTGTGAAAACGCTGCATCACATTTTCAAAAAAATCCATGCAACGGTATTTGAACTGTTGACGCTCTTCTTTGGCCGAGCCAGAAGGTAAGTACAAAGAAGCGATACTTAAGTTGCCAAAGCGTGCCTCGATGTAACGTCCTTCAGCATCAAATTCCTCGTGTCCCATGCCAATAATTACAGCCTCGGGCTGTTGGCGGCTATACAGGGCGACACCGCTATAGCCTTTCTTTTGTGCATCGTGGTAATAGCAATGGTAGCCTGCGGGGAAGAATAATTCGTGATGTTCTTCCAGTTGATGACGCTGCGCCTTAGTTTCCTGTATGCAAACCACATCGGCTTGTTGGGTTTGCAGCCAGTCAAAAAAGCCTTTTTTAGCCGCTGAGCGAATACCGTTTACATTGGCTGTAATCACTCGCATAAGTCAGTCGTCCTTAATCTTCAAAACCTAATAGCAAAGCTTCCAGCAAAGCTTTTTGGGCGTGTAAACGGTTTTCAGCTTCATCCCAAACGACGCTTTGTGGGCCATCAATCACATCCGCTGCGACTTCCATGCCACGGTACGCGGGAAGACAGTGCATGAAAAGAGCATCAGGATGAGCTTTTGCCATCATAGCCCGAGTGACTTGATAAGCAGCAAAGGCTTGTTCACGGGCTTTCTTTTCACTTTCTTGCCCCATACTGGCCCAAGTATCTGTGATCACAACATCAACAGCTTGAATGGCTTCATTGGGATCAGGGAAGAATTGTATATAATCACGGTTAAGCTCACTAATAGCACTGTCTGGGCCATAATTGGGCGGGCAAGCTATGCGTAAATTAAAGTCAAACAAACGGGCAGCATTCATCCAAGAGTGGCACATATTATTGCCATCACCAATCCAGGCAACGGTTTTTCCTTTTGGATGGCCGCGTTGCTCTATCCAAGTTTGCATATCCGCTAATAGTTGGCAGGGGTGAAAGCGATCTGTCAGCGCATTAATGACGGGTACGCGCGAATATTCAGCAAAGCGTTCCAGCTTTTCTTGTTCAAAGGTACGGATCATTACCATATCGACCATGCGTGAAATAACTCGTGCAGAATCTTCTATCGGCTCGCCACGTCCCAATTGCGTGTCATTGGGGGATAAAAACAGAGCATGGCCACCGAGTTGCGCCATGCCGGTTTCAAAGGAAACGCGGGTACGCGTTGACGCCTTTTCGAAAATCATGGCCAAGGTGCGGTTTTGTAAAGGTTGATGCATTTCACCGCGTTTGGTCATAGCTTTTAGCGTAATGGCACGATTAATTAAAGCCATTAGCTCTGCTGGAGTGAGATCATCCAGTTTCAAAAAGTGTCTTACAGCAGTCATGATGTTATCTCGCTTAAATCGCTAGCAATGCTTCTATTCAGAAGCCAAGAAATCCCGAATAATTCGAGTCGTTGTTGTAATAATTTGATCAGCTTGTGCTTGAGTCGTAATCAGTGGCGGTAGTAAACGTACAACCTTGGCCGCAGTGACATTAATGAGCAGTCCTTCAGCTAAGGCTATTTTGACCAGTTCGCCACACGCTTTTTGCAGCTCAATGCCCAGCATTAAACCCTTGCCGCGTATTTCAATAAGGCCTGCTACATCCTGTAATTGCATACGAAACTGTTGCAGCATGTAATCGCCCAATCGGGCAGCCTGCTGTACACACTGTTCTTGTTCCATGAGTTCCAATACGGTCAAGGCAGCACGACAGGCCAGTGGATTACCGCCAAACGTAGAGCCATGATGACCAGGGCCAAATACCTCCGCTGCTTTGCCACGCGCTAGGCAAGCACCGATGGGAACGCCATTGGCGAGTGCTTTTGCGAGTGTCATGACATCAGGCACAATGGCACTATGTTGATGGGCGAACCAGCGCCCGGTGCGTCCCATGCCAGTTTGCACTTCATCCAGCATGAGTAGGCAGTCATATTGCTCACACAAAGCACTTAAGCGCGGTAAATAATCATTAGGTGGGATACGTATGCCGCCTTCGCCTTGTATAGGCTCGACCAGCACTGCAACCACATTTGGATTACTTTGCAGCAGCTCAGCGACTGCTTCCACATTGCCATAAGGGAGGCGCACAAAGCCTTCTAATAAGGGAGTAAAACCGGCTTGTACTTTGGGATTCCCTGTTGCGGTGACCGTTGCCAGAGTACGACCGTGGAAAGCATCGCTCATTACTGCAATGCTAGGCAGCGCTATGCCCTTACGATGTCCATAGAGCCGAGCCAGCTTGATAGCCGCCTCATTGGCTTCCGCGCCCGAGTTGCCAAAGAACACTTTGTCCATTTGTGCTAGTTCGCACAAGCGCTTGCCCAATTCATGTTGCTGAGCAATCTCATATAAGTTGGAGGTGTGTATCAGCTTACCTGCTTGATCTGCCAAAGCAGTTGCGATTGCAGGGTGGGCGTGTCCTAGATTGCACACGGCAATACCGGATAAAGCATCCAGATAATTTTTGCCGTCAGTGTCCTGTAGCATTACGCCTTCGCCTTTGACAAAGCTAACGGGAAGACGGGCATAAGTCGGCATCAAGGCTCCAGCATTCGCATTCATGAATAGCGAATCCTCCACATGATCTTAAAAAAATAAAAAGGCAGCCGCAACAGGCTGCCTTTTTTGGGAAGGGAGTGAATATAGGAGAACTATGGTAAATTGTCAAACACCTGTTTGGAGGTTTTGTCAAGTTAATATTCTGATTGATAAAAGACAGGCTTTTGACGGCATGAGTGCTTCAGTCCTCTACACAAATAGCCTTTTGCCGAATGGCATTTAAAGTTTTTACCAGTAATAAGACAATCACGGCTGTCAAAATAATCAGTAAGCTAAAGCCCAAATACATAAAGAAAGCACTACCATCTATTTCATACATTAGGAATGTGGCTAGTGTCATCGCAGCCAATGGAAAGGAATAAGCCCACCAAGATAGGAAGAATTGTAAGCGAGTGAACATGCGCACTTGTACAAATAGCAGCAAAGTTAAAAATAAGGCTGCGTAGTATAGAAAGTGACTAAAAGAGTCAAAGTTCTCCGCCAAACGTGTATAAGCAATAAAGCCAACCGCAGGCGGTGCAATTAGGATAAAAAAGGTAGGAATCATGCGAGCAGGTAAAGGATCATGAAACAATACCCGATAAAACACGATTGTAAATAAAATCACCCAAAACATCATGCCAATGCTAAAGAAAAACCAAGATATGTGCGAATAGCCTAATGCGACACCTGCAACCGGAACCAATACATTACCAACCGCAGGAATAAACCAGGCGGGACTCATGTGTTGTACTTTATAGTGCGGATGGTGCATCCAAGAACTAATCACATACAACGTTAAAACCAAATGCAAGGCCGCGCCCACCATCCAAATGACTTCAGCTATGGCAGGCAAACGATGTACTAGGGTCGTTGCAATCAATAATAAACTGATGGAAATCGCGGGGAAGAAAGCCAGTTTGATTGGATGACCCAAATCAGCTTTAACAGCTTGAGGGTATTTTAACCATTTGCTCAAGTAAAGTGCCGCAACCACTAGAAAAACAATGGGTGTAACTATTGCCAGAATATCGCCTATATACAGAGGTTTACCTAAAACGACAGCAGCCTTGTCCCATCCTAGGGTTAAACCCGCTAGCCCCATAATAATGGAGAAGAAAGCTATTGGCAGATGTGCCAGACGCGGGAGATGTTCATGTTTGTGTGTTGGGTCAGTAGCAGCAACTTGATTCATGACCTGTATTCCTTATTAATTTACTCGGGATTTAATTACAGCGCGCAGTATAACGCGCACTTAGGCGTATGCATTGCGAAAAATCACCCTGTCTTAACTATAAAAAGGTAGCTTGAAAGGGAATGTAAGCTTAGCCGATATGAGTTGATGTAGTTTCGCTATCTGGTGGAGACCAGCGAAAAATTCGTAAATTGATGCGGCCATTCAGATTAAACACAATCCCTTCTCCCTCCAGCAAACGCTTTTGCCGCAGCTCACCTCCGGGGTAGGCGCGGCCTAAACTAATACCACCTTTAGCATTCACAACCCGTTGCCAAGGCACATCGCTGTCTTGAGGCAGTGCATGCAAAGCATAACCCACTAATCTAGCGTGTCCGGGTAAGCCCGCCCATGCCGCGACATCGCCATAAGTGGCAACATAACCCACAGGTATTTGTTTCACAATGGTATAGATAGCTTGATGTTTGTTTTCCATATTATTCGCTCTTTGCTAGATACACCTTACTATGAGTGAGTGCTGTAAACCAGCCTGATAAGCTGGATTCAATACCATAAATAACATACGATTGTGCAGCACACCTCTATATAAGCAATCAATAGCGCATACAGGAGCAGGAGTCACTGATGACCGTAATCAAGCAAGAAGATGTCATAGCCAGCGTTGCGGACGCATTGCAATTTATTTCCTATTACCACCCTCAAGACTTTATTGATGCCATGTATGCGGCCTGGCAGCGTGAAGAATCACCCGCGGCCAAGGATGCCATTGCGCAGATTTTAGTAAATTCACGTATGTGCGCAGAAGGACACAGACCTATTTGTCAGGATACAGGTATTGTGACCGCCTTTGTCAAGGTAGGTATGCAGGTACAGTGGCAAGGTAGTATGAGCTTGAGCGATATGATTAATGAAGGCGTGCGGCAGGCTTATTTGCACCCGGATAATGTTTTGCGAGCTTCGATTTTGGCTGATCCGGCAGGGGCGCGTAAAAATACCCACGATAATACACCGGCGGTGATTCACTATGAAATAGTACCGGGTGACAGGGTGATTGTCGATGTGGCGGCTAAAGGAGGTGGCTCTGAAAATAAATCAAAAATGGTCATGCTTAATCCCAGTGACAGCATTGTCGATTGGGTACTGAAAACGGTACCGACAATGGGCGCAGGTTGGTGTCCACCGGGTATGTTGGGGATCGGTATTGGCGGTACAGCCGAAAAAGCGGCTGTTCTAGCCAAGGAAGTTTTAATGGAGTCTATCGACATTCAAACATTGATGGCGCGTGGTCCACAAAACCGTGTGGAAGCGTTGCGCTTGGAATTGTATGAAAAGGTCAATCAATTAGGTATTGGTGCGCAGGGTTTGGGCGGTTTGACCACGGTATTAGATGTCAAAATTAAAGATTACCCGACCCATGCTGCTTCTTTGCCAGTGTGTATGATTCCCAATTGTGCTGCGACCCGCCATGCTCATTTTGTGTTGGATGGTTCTGGTCCAGCCTTACAAACGCCACCTAGCTTGGATAACTGGCCGAAAATAGCCTTGGAAGGTGGCGAGCAAGCACGTCGGATTAATTTGGATACCGTAACACCTGAAGTAGTGCGTAGCCTCAGACCGGGTGAGACTGTGTTGCTATCGGGTAAAATGTTGACCGGGCGCGATGCGGCTCACAAGCGCATGGTTGATATGCTGAATAAAGGTGAAACTTTGCCGGTGGATTTAAGCGGGCGCTTTATTTATTACGTCGGTCCAGTTGATCCCGTACATGATGAAGTCATGGGGCCTGCGGGGCCGACTACATCAACACGCATGGACAAATTTACTCGTCAAATTCTGGAGCAGACCGGCTTATTGGGCATGATAGGTAAGGCTGAACGTGGTGCTATAGCGATTGATGCCATCCGCGATAGCGGTGCAGTTTATTTAATGGCGGTAGGCGGGGCGGCTTATCTGGTTTCCAAGGCGATTACAGCCGCTAAAGTGCTTGCATTTCCTGAGTTGGGAATGGAAGCCATTTATGAGTTTGAAGTGAAAGACATGCCTGTGACCGTCGCGGTAGACAGTCAGGGCGAGTCGGTTCATCAGACCGGCCCGGCCAAGTGGCATAAAATAATTGAGCAGAAAATGGCTGTGGATGCTTTAAAAAGCTGACCGCGCCCATAAAGTTTGCTACAACAATGGTATGATATACAACTCCCTGCTAATTGGCAGGGAGCTATTTTTTTTGGGGAAAAATCTTGAGCAGTTCACGAATTTACCGTATCTCATTTATCAATCAAGACAAAATCTTTGAAGTCTTTGCACGTCAGGTTTATGAGTCTGATTTATATGGATTTATTGCGATTGAAGAATTGGTGTTTGGCTCGCAAAGCGATTTAGTCATCGATCCATCGGAAGAGCGTCTTAAATCTGAATTTGCTTCCGTCAATCGTACTTTTATACCTATGCACGCCATTATTCGTATTGATGAAGTGGAGAAGCCAGGTATTAGCAAAATCCATGCACTCGATGGTAGTAAAACAGGTAATGTCAGTCCCTTTGCACGGCCTGTTAGTTCAGGTGACAAGAAGAAAGATTGAAATAAGATTGAGAAAAGATTGAAGTTATCTAATGCAAATTGCTGACATTTTGCTAGCATTGCGATTGACCGTCGGCAGATATTTGCAGGCTATGATAGGACGGTGACGCATTTTCAGTTCATCGCTGGTATTCCGCGCGCAAGCTTTGTATCCTTCATCTTTTCAAATTCTTAGATAGTGATACTTTCATGAGCAGCATGCAGGAACAATATAATCCCAAAACAGTAGAACCCGTTGTCCAGCAATATTGGGAAAATAGCAAGACCTTTGAAGTTAAGGAAGATCCTGATAAGGAGAAGTACTACTGTCTGTCTATGCTGCCTTACCCTAGTGGTGTACTGCACATGGGGCATGTGCGTAATTACACCATTGGCGATGTGATTAGCCGTTTTCAACGTATGCAAGGTAAAAATGTTTTACAGCCTATGGGTTGGGATGCTTTTGGTTTACCTGCTGAAAATGCGGCTATTAAAAATAAAACTGCGCCTGCTAAATGGACGTACTGGAATATTGATTACATGCGTAGCCAGCTCAAGTCTATGGGTTTTGGTATTGACTGGTCACGAGAAGTTGCAACCTGTGCACCGGATTATTATCGCTGGGAGCAATGGTTTTTTATCCAATTGTATGAAAAAGGGCTGGTTTATCGTAAAAAGTCTGTTGTGAATTGGGATCCTGTTGATCAAACTGTATTAGCTAATGAGCAGGTCGTCGATGGGCGCGGTTGGCGCTCAGGTGCGGTGGTCGAGCAGCGCGAAATTGATCAATGGTTTTTGCGCATTACGGCTTATGCTGAAGAGTTATTAGAGGAGCTAAGTAATTTACCTGGCTGGCCACAGCAAGTGCGCGTGATGCAGGAAAACTGGATTGGTCGTTCTGAAGGGGTCGAGTTGCAGTTTGCCTTGACGGGCAGTCAGGAGCATTTAAGCGTTTTTACGACCCGTCCTGATACCATTATGGGCGTGACTTATATGGCGCTTGCCGCCCAGCATCCGCTGGCTTTGCAAGCTGCCGCCACTAATCCTGAATTGGCTGCTTTTATTGAAGCGTGTAAGCATGGCAAGATGGCTGAGGCCGATCTGGCTCAGATGGAAAAGAAAGGTATGCCCAGCGGATTAACCGCGATTAACCCATTAAATGGTAAGGAAATACCAATATGGGTTGCCAATTTTGTATTGATGTCTTATGGCTCAGGCGCTGTTATGTCTGTGCCCGGCCATGACCAGCGTGATTGGGAGTTTGCTAAAAAATACCACTTACCTATTGTGCAAGTGATTGCACCTAAAGATAGCAGTGAAATCGATCTTAATATCGCGCCTTATGTCGAAAAAGGTGTATTGATTAACTCCGCTGAGTACACTGGCATGAGCTCGGCGGAAGCCTGCAATGCTATTGCTAATGATTTAACCGAAAAAGGTTTAGGGCGTCGTCAGGTTAATTACCGTTTGCGCGATTGGGGGGTGTCACGCCAGCGTTATTGGGGCTGTCCTATTCCCATGATTTACTGTGATGATTGTGGTGTTGTGCCAGTGCCTGAGCAGGACTTGCCTGTTGTTTTGCCGGAGGAGGTCGAGTTTGACGAAACGGGTGGCTCACCGTTGAAGAAATTGTCCGAATTTTATCAAACCACTTGCCCCAAGTGTGGTGGTGCGGCTTCTCGGGAAACAGATACCTTCGATACCTTCTTTGAGTCTTCTTGGTATTTTGCGCGTTATACCTGCCCAGACAATCATCAAGCCATGTTGGATGAGCGGGCGAATTATTGGTTGCCAGTCGATCAGTATATTGGCGGGATTGAGCATGCTATTTTGCATTTGTTGTATGCGCGCTTTTTCCACAAACTTATGCGTGATGCTGAATTGGTCGACTCTGACGAGCCTTTTACCAATTTATTGACCCAAGGCATGGTATTGGCGGATACCTTTTATCGTGAGCATGCTAATGGCAGCGTGGAATGGTTTCCGCCGTCTGAAGTAGACATAGAGCGCGATGATAAAGGACGTGTTATGGGGGCCAAATTAGCTAGTGATGGCCAAGCCCTTATACCAGCAGGCATGAGCAAAATGTCCAAGTCCAAGAATAATGGTGTTGATCCGCAACAAATGATTGAAAAGTATGGTGCAGATACTCTGCGCCTATTTTCCATGTTTGCTGCCCCGCCCGATCAAAGCATGGAGTGGTCTGATTCTGGAGTGGAAGGTGCACAGCGCTTTTTACGTCGCTTGTGGAAACAAGTGTACGATCACCTGAGTCAGGGCATCGTGCAGCATACTGAGCCTTATGGCAAATTAGATAATACTCAACAGGATTTAAGACGTAAGCTGCATCAGACTATTCAAAAAGTGACTGATGATATGGGGCGGCGCTACACCTTCAATACTGCGATTGCAGCTAATATGGAGCTTTTGAATGAAGTCACACGCTTTGATGATCAGACTGAAGTTGGTCAGCGTATTCGTCAAGAGGTATTGGAAGGTATTGTTTTAATGCTGTCTCCTGTCACCCCTCATATTAGCCATGCGCTGTGGCAAGCCTTGGGGCATCAGCAAGCCGTTATCGATGCTGACTGGCCGGTGGTGGATAAGTCTGCTTTGGTACAGCAAAGTTTGGAATTAATTGTACAAGTGAATGGCAAGGTGCGTGGTAAGGTGCAGGTTGCTGCGGATGCGGATGAAGCGGAGATCAAAGCATCTGCATTAAGCAATGAAAATGTAAAACGTTTCTTGAATAGCTTGAGCGTGGAAAAGCTTATTGTAGTCAAGGGACGCCTGATTAATATTGTTGCCAAATAAAAATGATGTTTGGTAATGCTTGGATCCATGATTCGACTAAGTATCTGCTCGTGTTGCAAGGCTTATTGCTAAGTCTTGCGCTGAGTGCTTGTGGTGGTTTTCATCTGCGTGGGGCGGAGTCGCCCATGTTGCGCCCTTTACAATTTGGGCGGGTGGCTATTACAGGTTTGGAGCCCGGAAACCGGTTTATTCAAGCTTTGCAGCAGGCTTTACAAGTTCAAGGAGCGCTGCTTGTAGATACGCAGTCTCAGCCGGACTTGTTGCTGAACATTACTCGGTTCACGGAAGATAAAACCGTGTCTGCTTATTCTTCCGTGCGACAGGTGCGTGAGTTTAATCATTTTATCAAAATAGACTTTATTGCCACGCCGACAGCTAAGATAGTTAAAGCGGATAGAGCGTCTCTAAAAGCCACAGTGCGTGCAGAGCAAGCTCAGGTGTATGATAGCCGCTATATATTAGGTGTGGCTGAAGGAGAGCATATTATCCGTAAAGAGCTGCGTGATGAAGCCGCTCGCTTGTTGGTGTTGCGCTTGCGGGCGCTTCAATAGCGTAATCGCTCTCTGATTCTGGAAGTGTCTGGCAAGCTGCGCCGGATAGCAGTGAGTAATACATGGTCTTTTCCCATTATATCGAGGCGTTGACGAGCACGGGTAATGCCGGTGTAGATTAATTCACGCACTAATAGGCGTGATTCTGCGCTTTCGGGTAGCAACATCAAAACATGCTCAAACTCTGAGCCTTGGCTTTTATGAATAGTCATCGCCCAAGTCGTTTCATGCTGCGGGAGACGTACTGGCGCAATAGCACGGAAACTGCCTGTAGCAGGATGAGCAAACCAGACACGTAACTGACCCTGTGTATCTGCTAAGGTGATACCAATATCACCATTGAATAGGTGTTGACGATAGTCGTTTTTGGTCACCATAACTGGGCGGCCAGCATACCAAAGCGCCTGACGCTTATTACCATTACCTAGCGCCTCTGCTAATAGGCGGCTTAAAGTCTGATTGATTTGTTCTGTTCCCAAATTGCCCTGACGTAGTGGTGTCAGGATGCGAAAATGATTGAATGCTTTGAATAGCCCAGTTAAGGCGGCTAGGTCGGTGGGCTGTTCTGCTTGTTCTGTAGCTTGGGCTTGCCAGTTTTTGACAGCTTTTAGGTAATCAGCCCAAGCATGCTCCAGATAGTGTTTGTCTAGTACGGCCCTGCTATTCCAGACTAAATCAGCAGGTGGCTGTTTTAATAGCTTCAAAACTTTTGCTTCCTGCTGTTGCAAGATAGCACGGGCTAATTGGCCGATGCCGCTATCGGCGCTAAAGCGCCAACTTTTTTGTAAAACAACGGTAAATTGGTCTAAAGGATGTTTACGCTTGCTGTGGCGAGCACATAAGTCGCGGAAAATAGAGCCCGTTTCTACCGAGGCTAGTTGATCTTTGTCGCCCAATAAAATCAAACGTGCATCCAGTCGCACGGCCTCAAATAGATGTGTCATCAGCGAAATATCTATCATGGAAGCTTCATCAACAATCACGACATCTGCCGGAATAGGATGATGGGCGTGATGTGCAAAATGAGTGCGCCTTGGTAGATAACCTAGCAAGCGATGTAAGGTACTGCCTTGTTCAGGAATTTTTTCAGCCAATTCTGGGGATAGATTTAAACTACGCTTGGTTTGTTGTATAGCTTCTTGCAAGCGCATGGCCGCTTTGCCGGTGGGGGCGGCTAAACGAATGCGTTGTGGCGCTATGTCGAGTTGCTCAATAAGCAAGCAGAGTAAGCGCGTAACAGTGCTTGTTTTGCCGGTGCCAGGGCCACCGGAGATAATAAGAAAAGGTGATTTGGCTGCTTGTGCTACGGCTTGACGTTGCAAGAGGGTATCAGCATAAGGAAACCAGTTATCCAGAACGGTTTCAATTCGTTCTTGCTGCGCGGTGCTGAGTGTTAATGGGTGGAGGCGTGCACGAATATTATCAGCTAGGCGCTGTTCATAATGCCAATAACGGTTGAGCCAAATATAGCCATTCTCGATAATCAAAGGTTTATATTCACCTGCCTGCCCCAAAGCCGGTAAGTCTGATGGTAAGACAGCCAGATTAATCGAATCTGGCAGACGTGCGGCAATAATACCTTGGCGTGTTGAAAGGCTGGCATGACGTGCCAATTGTTCCAATGCGATTTGTTGCTCTGGCGTGAGCTGAATACCTGTATTTTGGCACAGACGCACCATTAGACGGGCGAGCTGATCTTCCAGAAAACCTTGTTCAGTCAGTGCATTTAAGGGAAAAGCGTTTGTCATGCTTGAACCTGTTAGCCAAACGAACAGTATAAGCACTTGTAATACTTGCGTCGACGCTTGTAAGTGTGTAAACACGCTGAGCTTTGGGGAACAATATGCTATGCTTTGGTTAATATGGAAAATTTATATCTAAGTAACACGCGATTCGATTCTTTTCCCTTGCATGAGCATGTGCTGACTTCCTTACAGAAGGCTGGTTTTGAATATTGTTCACGCATCCAAGCAGAAACTTTGCCACTGGCCTTATCAGGTCATGATGTCACTGGGCAAGCACAGACGGGTACGGGAAAAACAGGGGCTTTTCTGGTAGCGGCTTTCCAGCGCTTACTGAATGCAAGCAACACTGATTTACAAGCAGGTAGTGTGCGTTGTTTGATTTTAGCGCCGACCCGCGAGCTGGCAATACAAATTGCTCGTGATGCTGATGTCCTCGGCAAATACACTGGTTTACGCAGCGTATTAGTATATGGTGGTGCCAATTATGACAAGCAAAGGCGGCAGTTTGAGCAGCCGGTGGATTTGTTGATCGGTACACCCGGGCGAGTCATTGACTACTGGAAGCAGGGCGTTTATGACTTCAAGCAAACGGAAGTGTTGGTCTTAGATGAAGCGGATCGCATGTTTGATATGGGTTTTATTCAAGATGTACGCTTTTTATTGCGCCGTTTACCACCACCGGCTAAGCGCCTGAATATGCTGTTTTCTGCCACCTTGTCACAGAAAGTGCTGGAGTTGGCCTATGAGCATATGAATAACCCCGCTCAGGTTAAAATCGAAACAGCGTCAGTGAGCGCTGATAATATTGCCGAGCATGTTTATTACCCGGGCAATCAAGAAAAAATTCCCCTGTTGGTAGGTTTGATTCGCAAGTTGCAACCTTCCCGCGCCATTGTATTTGTTAATACTAAACATAATGCTGAAAAGATTGAGGCCTATTTGCGAGTTAATGCGGTAAGTGCTGCGATGATTTCCGGGGATGTGCGCCAGAAAAAACGTGAGCGTTTATTACAAGACTTCGGCGCGGGCAAATATCAGGTTTTGATTGCGACGGACGTGGCAGCGCGCGGTTTGCATATTGCTGATGTGACGCATGTTTTTAACTTTGATTTGCCTCAGGTAGCAGAAGATTATGTACATCGCATTGGTCGGACAGCACGCGCCGGTGCATCTGGAGAAGCACACAGCTTTGCTTGTGAAGACACTGCATTTTATTTGCCGGATATTGAAGAATACACCGGCAAATCCCTGCCAGTTATCAGCATTACGCCCGACTTAGTGCCAGAGTTGCAAAAACCATCACGAGCAGTTTTGCAGGGTCGTCATTCCGCGCGTCATGAGGCTAGAGAGCGCAAAGAACGCTCACGTTCTAACAATGACAATGACAGGCAGGGTAAAAGCAGGCGTAAGACTGTCAATCAGCCGCCGCAGCACAAGCGCTCACACTCAACACAGCCTGAACTAGAAGTGCCTGCAATTATGCGTGGTAACAGGAGCAAAAAAAAGGCATTGAGCGAAGACCAGACTAAGTCTGATTCTGGGGCTTCTGAATCTGAGCCAACAGCAGCCAAAAAGCCCCGTCGGCGTAGACGCACCCAGTCGTCAAAGTCGGGTGCAAACACTAATACTGCCAGTGCTGAACAGATTGCCCAGCCTGATTCGCACTTATCATCGGAAGGCGATGCACACTAAGTACCAGCATAAGACTTACGATTGCGCCTAGCTTTCACTATGAACAGCCAGACAAGACAGCCAAAAGAAAAAGCTAGGCGACAAATTTAGTAAATTTGCGCACTTACGTACTTTTTTCTGGTAATTTCGTGCGAATATGTAAATCGCGTAACTGTTTGGCAGGTACTTCAGACGGTGCATTCGTCAGTGGGCAAGCCGCTGTCTGTGTTTTTGGGAAGGCCATGACATCACGAATGGACTGGCTGCCAGTCATTAACATAATCAGACGATCTAGGCCAAAAGCGAGTCCACCATGAGGAGGTGCACCGTATTTAAGTGCCTGCAACAGGAAGCTAAACTTTTCTTCAGCTTCCTCAGCCGAAATACCCAAGATACGGAACACGCTGCTTTGTAGTTCAGAGCGGTGAATACGCACAGAACCGCCACCAATTTCAGTACCATTGATTACCATATCATAAGCACGCGATAAGGCTTTGCTTGGGTCAGCTTCTAGCTCCTCAGCCGAGCAGTTAGGGGCAGTAAAGGGGTGGTGCAAGGCGAACCAGCGTTTTTCACCAGCATCCCATTCAAACATGGGGAAATCTACAACCCATAATGCAGACCAATCACTGTTGAGTAATTTGCGATCCAGCCCCAGTTTAACGCGCAAAGCACCCAAGGCATCGTTGACGACATTGGTTTTATCTGCACCGAAAAAGATCAAGTCGCCATTTTGTGCGCCAGTACGTTCCAGTACGCCTTGTAGCGCTTCATCCGTGAGATTCTTGATAATCGGCGATTGTAAGCCGTCACGACCAGCGGCTACATCATTCACTTTGATATAGGCGAGACCTTTCGCACCATAGCGACTCACAAAATGGGTGTAATCATCAATTTCTTTGCGGCTTAATGCTCCGCCATTAGGTAGACGCAAGGCTGCTACACGGCTGTCAGGGTCTTTAGCCGGTGTGGCAAATACTTTGAATGCTACTGACTGCATAAGCTCGCTGACCTCGACCAATTCCAGTGGAATGCGGAGGTCTGGTTTATCTGAGCCATAGCGATCCATCGCTTCGGCGTAAGTCATGCGCTGGAAGTTTTCGGGTAGGGTAACGCCCAGCAAGGTTTGGAATAGGGTGCGAATCATATCTTCCATGATATTCATAATACCGTCTTCATCCATAAAGGATGTTTCAATATCCAACTGGGTGAATTCAGGCTGACGGTCAGCGCGTAAATCTTCATCACGGAAGCAGCGTGCAAATTGATAATAACGATCCATACCGGACATCATGAGCAATTGTTTGAATAATTGCGGTGATTGTGGCAAAGCAAAAAAACTGCCCGGATGAGTACGGCTGGGCACTAGATAATCGCGTGCACCTTCCGGTGTTGCTTTAGTGAGAATAGGCGTTTCAATGTCAAGAAAGCCATTTTCCTCCAGATAGTGGCGCATAAAGCTGGTTGCTTTGGCACGTAATTGCAGATGCTGCTGTATCTCTGGACGACGCAAGTCAATATAGCGATAAGTCAGGCGAGTTTCTTCATTGACATTCGCTTCATCTAGTTGAAAGGGCGGTGTTTCGGAAGCATTGAGCACTGTCAACGCTAAACCTAACACTTCTACTTGGCCGCTATGCAGATTAGGATTTTCAGTACCTTCAGGGCGGTGACGTACCCGGCCTTTGACGTGCAGTACATATTCATTGCGGATACGTTCAGCAGTAGCAAATACTTCGGCACGGTCAGGATCAAACACAACTTGTAGCAGTCCTGCTCGGTCGCGCAGGTCTACGAAAATGACTCCCCCGTGATCACGGCGACGGTTTACCCAGCCGCATAAGCTGACTTCCTGATCCAGCAGGCTTTCGTCTACCTGCCCGCAATAATGGCTACGCATGGTTTATTATTCCTGAATTTTGACTATTTTGGCAAATAGCCGGAATGTTAAGCTTTGCAGATCACAGACGCAAGCGGGATCAGTTTTATAAAGCTAAAGAAGGGTTTAAATGGTGGTAGAATAAGAATAATTAGGGTCATGAAAGCGCAACAGAAACTCTGGCTGCGCTTATAAGGCAGTGGCAAGCCATTTAAAGTGTTGAATAGTTAACACCTGCATTCAAGAGCACACTATCCATATCGCCACCAATGTATTCCAGTTCGCCCCGAAAACGAATATTGTCGCGGTATTTCAGTTGTGCGCCAGCACCTAACACTAAATCTGTACCGTCAGCGACGGACTTACCATTCTCACGATTAGTCCAGGCGACAAAACCGACTTTGCCAAAGCCTTCTATATTATCTTTAATTATACCCGTGCCGAGTACAGATAGGCCAAGCCCAGAGGCTTCGTATTTATCGCCGCTGGCATCATCACGACCACGGAAAAAGTTCATGTAGCTGCCTTCAATCGCAATCGCTTCAGATTGTTTATAGCCAAGATAAGCGCGGTAGCCTAAACAGTTAAGGTCATGGTCATCGCAAGTGCTGAATGAATCGCCCAGTGCGAGACTGGCACCGACACCGGCATATAATTGACCAAAACCTTCTTCTTGTGTCTCAGGAGCGTAACTATAGTCATAGTCACTGGCCTGTACGCCTTGCCCAAGGAACATTAGGCTGAGTGCAGTGCCTATTAGGATTTTTTTCATGGTTTATCCCTTGTGGTTTTTATTATTGGGGTTGGGGAAAAGGTAGTTGTGTTTAACACAACTACCTTCAAATTACACAACTTACAGGGTAGAGTAGACCGCACCGGCAGACAGGATGCGTACATCGTGTTCTTTGCCGTGAATGTCTTCACGAGTGAAGCCTTCGTATTCACCCCGCACACCCCAATTATCCGTAATTTTATAGGAAGCGCCTACGCCCCATAGGAAGCTGGTTCCGTCGACTTCTTTACTAGGCCCAACGGCGGTGACACCATCTCTCATGGCATAAGTGTCAGCTTCAGAAGACCATTTCATGACACCTGCTTTGCCCATGACCTCCAGATTATCCATAACGGGCATAGTCAATACGCCGGATAATGATAGGCCACTTGCTTTACCCTTAGCAATTTTGCTGTCAACAGGTATGTCCTTACCATCACCCTGTTTCACAGTAAGCCCGGAGCGGGTCAAGTTTTCTTCTGACTCTCCTAGGTTATGATACCCCCCCTCAACGGCAATCATATCTGTGATTTTATAGCCACCAAAGACTTTCCAGCCGGAAGTATTGCAGTCTTCTTCATATTGAAAACCATCTGCCATTATACAGTTAGTTTTTGCTTGACCTAGGCTGGCACCGCCATACATAGCGCCTTCCTCCATATTGCTGGCGCCGCTACCGCCTAACAAGGAAGCACCACCGGCTAAAGCATTGCCAGTAGTCAGCGTCATCATGGCGGCAAAAATAGAAAGAGTGAGTTTGTGTTTCATGGTGAGTAAGCCTTGTTTTTGTTGTTATAAGGTTTATGTGTAATTGAATTGTGGGATGCTCTCAGGGCTTTTGCAATGGATGAGCGGTGTTTTCCGATGGAAGGGTGGAGCATGCGTATCTTTTATGCAACACCTGCTCCAGATTGGGTAAAGTTTAAACCAATTAACTGCTACAAGCAGGGCAAGCACCCGTGTCACAGGCAGGTGAGGGTTTAGTGTCTGTTTTGCTATCGGTACTGTTACTGCTGTCGGATGCACTGTCTTTAGAAGCTATATTTTTTTTGTCGCCACTTTTGAAGTCTGTTTCATACCAACCACCACCACCTAAACGGAAGGCGGCGGCTGTGACTTTTTTGCTGAGTGCGCTTTGTTGGCAGGCCGGACAGTCAGTCAGTGGTGCATCGCTAATTTTTTGTAAGGTTTCTAGTTCGTGGCCACACGCCTTGCATTGATAAGCATAAATCGGCATAAATCAGTGTCTCCTGATATTCTGAAGTTGTGCAATAATAGGCTTAGCCTTATGGAAGTTCAATGAGATTCCAGCGAATCCAGCGGACTGACTGTAAAAAAACAACAGTATGGAAAAATTTTATGCGAAATATTTTGGTAACAGGTTGTTCCAGCGGTATCGGTTATTGTGTTGCCAAAGGTTTACAGGCGAGCGCTTATACGGTGTTTGCTACTGCTCGTAAGCCTGAGGATATTCAACGACTAGAGGCAGAAGGTTTACGAGTGATTCCACTGGATTTGGCTGATCCAGAAAGCGTAAAGGATTGCGCCAATGAACTGATGCTGCGTACCAACGCTGAATTATATGCTGTATTTCACAATGGTGCGTATGGACAAGCAGGTGCATTGGAGGATATTAGTCGTGATGTATTGGAAAAGCAGTTTGCCACGAATGTTTTTGGCTGGCATCAGCTGACTAATTTGCTGCTTCCCATGATGCGCAAGCAGGGCTATGGACGCATTATTTATAATAGTTCGCTTTTGGGCTATGTAAGCTTACCGTTTAGGGGGGCTTATAATGCTAGTAAGCACGCGATTGAAGGCATGGCAGATACTTTGCGTTTGGAGCTTAGGCATAGTGGTATTGAAGTCGTCTTAATTGAGCCTGGGCCAATTACTAGTCGTTTTCGTGCCAATGCCTTGAAATCCTTGCAGGATCATATTGATATTGAAAATAGTGCGCACCGGCATAAATACCAAGGGGCTATTCGGCGCTTGGAAAAAGAAGGTTCCGTTGCCCCCTTTACTTTGCCGCCCGAGGCTGTTTTAAACAAGGTGATACTGGCACTTGAAAAGGATAAGCCTAAAGCACGTTATCGGGTGACCTTTCCTAGTCATTTGTTTGCATTTTTTAAGCGGGTCTTACCCACGAGTGGTTTAGATAAGGTCATGGTGTTTGTATCACGTAAAGAGAATCAGTAAGCTTAATGAGTTATTTTGAAGCAAATGATGCAAAAAACACAGGTCTTCTGAAATGTTCAGTGTCGTGCAATCGGTGCGTAGTTGCTCCAATAACCGTATTCGAGAATTCTAATATTCCCCAATGAAAACCCTTATTGATACGGAAGCCTTTGTAGAAAATTGTACTGTGATTGATCCTCTCAAAACACGATTTACGCTCCTATATAGTACGTATCATCACCTAGATAGTCATCCACCTGCTCAAGGGTATGAGCGGGTGGATCTTTCAATGTGTTACTTTTTGGGGGCGTAAATATCTGTTGCCACGCCTTCTGCTACTTCAGCCGCAAAATTGATGGTTTCTGATAAAGTAGGGTGTGGGTGAATCGTTAGACCTAGGTCTGCTGCATCAGCACCCATTTCGATACCAAGTACCGTTTCGGCGATTAACTCTCCGGCTTTGACTCCAACAATCCCCGCACCAATCAATTGTCCAGATGCTTTGTCGAACAATAATTTAGTCATACCTTCTGAGCGACTGAGCGATAAGGCACGTCCACTCGCCGCCCAAGGGAAAACACCTTTTTCATAAGCAATCTTTTCTGCTTTGCACTGTTCCTCGGTTTTGCCTGCCCAAGCGACTTCCGGGTCAGTATAGGCTACTGAGGGAATCGTGCGCGCATCAAAATAGGCTTTATGACCTGCAATCACTTCAGCCGCTACTTTACCTTCATGGGTGGCTTTATGAGCAAGCATAGGCTGACCGACAATATCACCAATGGCAAAAATATGTGGCACATTGGTACGCATCTGTTCATCCACTGGAATAAAGCCCCGCGCACCTACAAATACGCCTGCTTTACCTGCATCAATATTATGACCGTTGGGACTGCGGCCAATAGCGACTAGTACACGATCAAAATGAGCTTTTTCGGGCGCATCTTGGCCTTCAAAGTAACAGACTAAAGCTGAGGGTGTTGGCTCTATACGAGTGACTCGGGTACTGGTATAAACATGCTCGTAACGCTCTGTAATCATTTTTTCTAGGGGGCGTACTAGATCGCGGTCTGCTCCAGGCATAATGCCAGGGGATAGCTCAACCAGACTGATTTTTGCCCCCATTGCGTGATACACCGTCGCCATTTCCAAGCCAATAATGCCAGCTCCTATAATCAATAGACGTTCGGGTACTGCTGGTAATTCCAGCGCATCCGTGGAATCCATGATTCTTGGATCATCCCAAGGAATAAAATCCGGTTTGCTCACTTGAGAACCAGCAGCAATAATGGCGTGTTCAAATTGAATGACCTGCTGACCACCTTCCACCGTCTCGACAACCATGCTGTGATCTGAAGCAAAGCGACCATAACCTTGCACGATGTTTACCTTACGTTGTTTAGCCAGCGCTTTCAGGCCATGAGTAAGTTTGGCAATCACGCTGTTTTTGTAGGCACGCCATTCATCCAAGTCAATCACAGGTTCACCAAATTTAACGCCGTGTTTGGCGCTAACCTTGGCTTCGTTAATAATTTCAGCAGTATGTAATAAGGCTTTGGAGGGAATACAGCCTACATTGAGACAGACACCACCAATGACGTCATAACGCTCAATCAATACCACCTTTTTACCCAAGTCAGCCGCCCGAAATGCAGCGGTATAACCACCAGGTCCAGAGCCGAGTACGACCACTTCGGTTTTAAGATCGGCTTGACCGTCAAAAGTCTTAGCATCTTCGCTAAGCCTTGAAGGTGTTTGTGTTGGGGATGGTTCTGTTTCGCCTTCCAGCAGCTCTAGGGTCATAATGACTGAGCCTTGTGATACCTTGTCGCCCAGTTTAACTTTCATGGTTTGTACAGTGCCATTGTACGGGCAGGGTATTTCCATGGAGGCTTTGTCCGATTCTATAGTAATCAGCGATTCCTCAGCCTGTACCGGATCGCCGCGATCGACCAGTACCTCTATGATTTCAACATCATGAAAGTCGCCAATATCCGGTACTCGTACTTCAAGGACTTTGCTCATACCAGTAACCTCCGTATGTCACCCAGCAGTTTGGATAAGTAGGCCGTAAAGCGTGCACCCTCCGCGCCGTCAATGACACGATGATCGTAGGATAAAGATAGCGGCAGCATGAGACGTGGCTTAAATTTCTTACCATTCCACACAGGCTGCATTTCCGCACGAGACACACCCAGAATAGCGACCTCAGGCGCATTTATAATAGGGGTGAACTGAGTGCCACCTACGCCACCTAAGCTGGAAATAGAGAAACAACCACCTTGTAGCTCAGCAGGTTTTAGTTTTTTACCCCGCGCTTTAGCAGACACTTCGAGTAACTCCTCCGATAGCTCCAACAGCGATTTCTTATCCACATGCCGAATAACAGGTACAAGCAAGCCATCAGCCGTATCAACGGCAATCCCAATGTGGTAATACTTTTTCTGGATCAGTGTTGCGCCATCGGGAGCAAGTGAGCTATTGAAACGCGGATAAGCCTTCAATCCAGTGACGACAGCTTTCATAATAAAAACTAATGGAGTGACCTTGGCACCTTTGTTTTTCGCCTGTTCCTTATTCAGTTGCTTGCGGAAAGCTTCTAGGTCGCTAATATCAGCTTGGTCAAATTGCGTAACGTGAGGGATATTTAGCCAATTGCGATGCAGAAACTCACCTGTCAGTTTATTAATGCGGCTAAGCGAAAGCGTTTCAATGTCCCCCCACTGACTGAAATCAATGTCAGGCATGGGTGGAATGCCTGTGCCACTGCTAATGCCGCTGGGATGCGTATGGCTAAAGTTCAGCATATCCTTGACGTAAGCTTTTACATCCTCTTGGGTAATGCGTCCTTTGCGGCCTGTGCCTGTCACTTTGCTTAAATCAACGCCTAGCTCACGGGCAAACTTACGTATCGATGGGGTAGCATAGGCTTTTTTAAAAGCATCGTGCGCCGGTGTCGCGCTTGGGTCAGATACGAGCGCATTACTGGGCTGTTGTTCTGACTGTCTGGCAGTTGTGAGGTCAGCGCGAGTGTCTGCGGCTTGTTGATTTTCTTCCGGTGCAGGTGTGGGTGTTGGGGATGGCGAAGCTAATTCCTCACTCACATCGATTGTTAATAACATACTGCCTTCTGATACGCGGTCACCCACCTTAACCTGCATGGTTTTGATGGTACCGCTGACAGGTGAGGGGATTTCCATAGAGGCTTTATCAGACTCCACCGTAATCAGGGAGTCTTCCACTTTTATTGTATCGCCCGGATTGACGAGTACTTCAATAATTTCCACATCTTTGAAGTCGCCAATGTCGGGAACACGAATCGTTTGCAGGCTCATGATTCAGCTCCTCCTTAGACGTAGGCCGGGTTAGGTTTATTGGGATCAATAGCGTATTTTTCCATGGCTTCTGCCACTTTGGCAGCAGGTAAAGAGCTATCATCCACTAAGGCTTTCAGGGCGGCAATTACTATGTAATAACGATCGACCTCGAAGAATTTGCGTAGCTGGGCGCGGGTATCACTGCGGCCAAAGCCATCTGTACCCAGTACGCGATAATTCATTGGAACCCAAGCGTGGATTTGCTCAGCGTAAGTGTGTATATAATCGGTAGCGGCAATCGCTGGGCCACGGCGATCTTTTAGGCATTGTGTAACATAGGGTGTACGGGTATCTTCCAGTGGATGGAGCATATTCCAGCGTTCTACATCCCGTGCTTCTCGTGCCAATTCATTAAAACTGGTCACACTCCAAATATCCGCATCTACACCCCATTCCTTGTCCAGCATGGCCGCTGCGGCAATGACTTCACGCAGTATGCTACCCGAGCCTAGTAACTGAACTTTTTTGCGCTTTTTGCCACCACCATCTAATAAATACATACCTTTGATAATGCCTTCCTCGGCATTCTTAGGCATGGCGGGGTGATGATAGTTTTCATTCATGGCAGTGATGTAGTAATAAACATCTTCTTGATTTTCATACATGCGTTTCATGCCATGTTGAATAATCACCGCCATTTCATAAGCAAAAGTGGGATCGTATGACACGCAGTTGGGGATTAGGCTAGCTTGTACCATGCTCTGACCATCTTGGTGCTGTAAGCCTTCACCGGCTAGAGTTGTGCGCCCTGCTGTACCCCCAATCAAAAAGCCGCGTGAACGAACATCTCCCGCAGCCCAAGCCAGATCCCCAATACGTTGGAAACCAAACATGGAGTAAAAAATATAAAAAGGCACCATACTAACGCCATGATTGCTGTACGAGGTTGCTGCCGCAATCCAACTGGACATGGCACCTGCTTCATTAATACCTTCTTCTAAAATTTGTCCAGATTTATCTTCCTTGTAGAACATGACCTGATCTCGGTCTTGCGGTTCGTAAAGTTGCCCTGCCGAAGAGTGAATACCCAGTTGACGGAACATGCCTTCCATGCCAAAGGTGCGTGCTTCGTCAGGCACAATCGGTACGATATGTTTACCAATGCCTTTGTCACGTGTCAGGATAGTGAGTATGCGGACAAAAGCCATCGTGGTGGACATTTCCCTTTCCCCACTGCTTTCCAGTAAGGTCTTGAAAATGGTCAATGCAGGTACTTTTAATGGTGTTGCATGTGTCTGCCGCTGTGGCAAATACCCTCCTAAGGCTTGTCGACGTGCTTGTAAGTATTTAAGCTCTTCGCTGTCTTCTGCCGGGCGGTAATAATTGGCGGCGGCGGCATCTTCATCGCTGAGTGGGATGCTAAAACGATTTTTAAAGGCGATCATTTCTTCGCCTGACATTTTTTTCTGTTGATGGGTGCGGTTTTGGCCTTCGCCCGCAGACCCCATGCCATAACCTTTTACAGTATGTGCCAGAATGACGGTCGGTTGCTGTTCATGATGCACCGCAGCGTAATAAGCAGCATAGACTTTATGCGGGTCATGCCCACCACGATTGAGACGCCAAATGTCTGCATCGCTCATTTGTGCCACCATTTCCCGCAGTTTGGGATCAGCCCCAAAAAAGTGTTCGCGCACATAAGCACCATCTTTGGCTTTGTAATTTTGGTACTCGCCATCAACGACTTCGAGCATACGAGCTTTCAGGCGGCCTTCGGTATCTTTGGCGAGCAAAGAATCCCAATAAGAGCCCCAAATGACTTTGATAACATTCCAGCCAGCGCCTCGGAATACAGCTTCCAGTTCCTGAATAATCTTACCGTTACCGCGTACCGGACCATCCAAGCGCTGTAAGTTACAGTTGACTACCCAGATGAGATTGTCTAATGCCTCCCGCCCAGCCAGTGAAATGGCACCCAATGTTTCTGGTTCATCAACCTCACCATCCCCCACAAAGGCCCAAACACGACGATTGGCAGTATCTGCTAACTTGCGGTCTTGCAGGTACTTCATAAAGCGCGCCTGATAAATAGACATTAGCGGCCCCAGACCCATAGAAACTGTTGGAAACTGCCAGTAGTGTGGCATTAGCCAAGGGTGTGGATAAGAGGCTAGACCCTCGCCGCCCACTTCTTGTCTGAAATGATCTAGATCGGCTTCACTCAGGCGACCTTCCAAATAAGAGCGGGCATACATACCTGGCGCGGCATGGCCTTGTACATAAATCAGGTCGCCCCCATTTTGAGGGGAAGGCGCATGCCAGAAATGATTCATACCCACGTCATACAAGGTAGCTGCTGAGGCAAAGGTGGCAATGTGGCCGCCGAGTTCCGTGCTTTGTCGGTTGGCTCGTACGACCATTGCTGCTGCATTCCAACGGATATAAGAACGCAAACGAACTTCTATGGCTGGATTGCCGGGGGTGTATTTTTCCTGATGAGGCGGTATGGTGTTTATATAAGCCGTATTAGCAGAGTAGGGCAGGTTAGCACCATTAAGACGCGCCGTATCTATGAGTTTTTCCAGTAGATAGTGGGCACGTTTGATGCCTTCTTGTTCAATGACGGCATCCAGTGATTCTACCCATTCTTGGGTTTCCTGCGGATCAATGTCTTGCATAGTTTGGTTGATTTTGCTCACAATCCTTATCCTCTTTTTGTATGGATAGTTTGCCGAATAACTTAGCATTAGTAGCTTGCAAAATAAAGGTATAGTGCAACAAAGAAAAAATAAGTTTTAATATCAAAGTATTATTTGGCTTAAATAAAAATAAAAAGGATTCTGTCTATTTGTTGTCACATCCGGTAAGCTCTCAACTTATGAGTGATGAAATTGAAATTATCCCGCTGGCCAATCGCTTCAGGGGTTTCCTACCGGTAGTGGTAGATGTAGAAACAGGTGGCTTCAATGCCAAGAAGGATGCGCTGCTAGAACTGGCAGCAGTGATCTTGCGTATTGATGAAAAAGGCGAGTTGTCGTGTTACCGCAGTTATAACTGGCATATTGAACCTTTTCCCAATGCCAACCTTGATCCTAAGTCACTGGAAATCAACGGTATAAAGCCTTATAGCCCTTTACGTCTGGCCGTGCAGGAAGACAAGGCACTGAATGATTTTTTCAAAATTGTGCGTAAGGAAGTCAAACTTAACCGTTGTAACCGTGCGATTTTGGTGGGGCACAATGCACCTTTTGATCTCGGTTTCTTGTTGGCTGCTGCGGAACGTATTGCCTGCAAACGTAATCCTTTCCATCCTTTCAGTACCCTAGATACGGTGACTTTGGGGGCGGTGGTCTATGGGCAAACGGTATTAGCGCGTGTTGCACAGGCGGCAGGCATGAGTTGGAATATCGAAGAAGCGCATTCGGCTTTATATGATGTAGAAAAAACTGCTGATATTTTCTGTCATATTGTAAACACTTGGCAGACCTTGGATGCTGCATTCCATACGGTCAAAACCAAAGCAGACGAGGACGGTGTACAGTTATGAAACAGCACTCCCTTTCTTGTGATCAGAACAGGGAGGTTATCTTGCAGGTGATTGAGCCTTTATTGCAATCCTGTCACAAGGTACTGGAAATCGGTAGTGGGACTGGGCAGCATGCAGTTTATTTTGCAGCTCATCTGCCGCATTTGCTTTGGCAAAGCAGCGATTTACCCGAGTCACATCCTAGTATCCAAGCTTGGATTGCTGATGCTCAGTTGGCTAATGTTTTAGCCCCATTGACACTGGATGTATTGCAAGATCCTTGGCCTGAATTGGTAGTGGATGCTGTATTTAGTGCTAATAGCTTGCATATTATGAGTTGGGCTGCGGTGGAAGCTTGCTTTGCTGGAGTTGGTAAATTATTAAAGGCTGGTGGCTTGTTTGTGGTCTATGGACCGTTTAATTATGACGGACGTTTCACCAGTGAAAGCAATGCCCGTTTCGACCTGTGGCTGAAAAAGCGTAATCCTGCCAGTGGAGTGCGCAATTTTGAGGATTTGAACCAGCTAGCACAACAAGCCGGAATGATGCTCCAAGAAGATTACGCCATGCCTGTAAATAATCGGATTTTGTGCTGGCAGAAGCAGTAAATAGGCAATTTTGTCCAATATTACTTTTTCGCCTTGAAGGATATTTCCTCTAAGTAATACTTAGTGATAGGAAGTCTTTTGAGGACTAGTATGATGCCGAATGAATTCATAATGGTGGCCACTGCTCATTTTCTTGCCTTACTCAGCCCTGGACCTGACTTTATTTTAATCCTTAGAACCAGCTTGTTATTTAGGTTTTCTATTGCTAGCGGTGTCTGTGTCGGTATTTCCCTTGCTAATGCTTTCTATATAACACTGTGTTTGGTCAGTCTCCAGTTTATCGCTAAGATAGCTGGGCTGTATGAAGTGATTAAGTATTTAGGTGCTGCTTATTTACTTTTTCTCGGATATAAATTGCTTTTTTCTAAAGCGACTAATGATATTTTCCAACAAGAACAGTCTTCTCTTGCTGTAAAGAGCAGTTTTGCTCGGGCATTGCTCAATGGTTTTATAGTCAGTTTGCTCAATCCAAAAATATCAATTTTTTATTTGAGTTTATTTACAGTACTGATTGATGAAAGCACCGCTATAATAACTCAAACTTTTTATGGAGTTTGGATGTTTCTGGTTGTCTTGTGTTGGGATTTATTATTAGTACGGCTTATTAGTTCAGAAAATGTCAAGTTATTTTTTGCAAATTTTATAAGTAAAGTTGAAAAAGTCAGCGGTATTTTGCTGATTGGGCTTGGATTTAAATTGGCATTAGGCAGTTAATTACAATGCTATGTAATGAAACTGTTTTGGTATTGCCTTGGTGTTGCAGCAACGCGCTTTTTAAAGCAACGGTGAAAATGACTCTGATCTGAAAATCCAACAGAGAAAGCTACCTCTGCTAAGCTCATGCCCGATTTAAGCATTTTTTTGGATAAATTAATTCTTTGATCAATCTGAAAAGCATGAGGTGTCAAGCCGTAGGCTTGTTTGAAAGCACGGATCAAATAATAATGACTTAAATTGCTGGCCGCAGAAATTTGATCAATACTCAGCTTGGAAGTGCAATTATCGGCAATATAATGACGGGCAAGCTTTAATTTCCGATTATCTTTGGCCTTTAGACTTTGAAACGGTATGTCGCCATAGCGACTGAATAGCACAGAAAAGAATCGAATAATTTGTGTTTCTTTTTCTAAAAGTTCAGTAGAGCTTAGCAGTAAAGCATAAAGAGAGCGTATGCTTTCATAGACTAGTGGATCCTCTAAATAGGCTTGATTAAAATAACCGTATTTTACAATGCCGCGATTTATCTCACCTTTTAAATTAGTCAGCCAAATAGGGTCTATATTGAGCATTTTATAAGCCCAAGGTTCATGTGATTTGGGGTTGCAGGCATGGATTTCCTCGGGATCAATAATAACAATAGAACCAGAACCTATCGTTTTATTCATTCTTTGATATTGGTATTGGCTAAGGCCAGCTTCTATGATGCCAATTGATAAGCTGGGATGGGTATGCTTTTCATAACAGGCTTTACTATTATAAGCTGATCTAGCCTCAATATAAGGCAACTTTTTATCGCGCCAAAATAGCTGTTTAGCTTCTTGCTTCATAGGGTTATGCCGGATTTATTTAGCCAGTTATCCAGTTATAAGGAATTCGTTGCAGGGATCAGTGTTAAATCATTCGCAGACAGTTTTTCTCGATAGTTATCTAGCCAGACACCATTTGGTAATTTCAGATTGCCGACTAATTCAAACAAGGGGTAGACTACAAAGCTGCGCTCACATAAAAACGGATGTGGTACAGTCAAACGCTCTGTTTGAATGATTGCATCACCGTATAGTAACAAATCCAAATCCAGTGTGCGCGGTCCCCAACGCAATGCAGGGTCACGCACTCTGCCATGCTGCTTCTCTACGGCTAATAAATAATCGAGTAAATCTTCTGTAGAAAGCTGGGTTTGTAGACATGCTACAGCATTAACATAATCAGGCTGATCTTGTGGGCCAACAGGTTTGCTACGATAAAAATTAGAGACCGCATCGACAAACGTGTGTGGATTAGCATTTAAATGTTGCAAAGCTGAGTGTAGCGTAGCTAGCGATTCTCCCTGATTACTGCCCAAACCAATATAGCAGCAGACCGTTTCCGCTGTTGCCATACTCATGAGGCATTTTCCGAGCTTTTTGCTTTACTGCGTTTTTTACGACGTCTTTTATGGGGCGGTTTGCACATCGCTTGCTTTTCTTCTGGTGAAGCCTCAATGAACTTGTGCCACCATTCACAGTCGTCTTTGACATTTTCCCCAGCCGCAGCCCGTAAGCAAAGGAAGTCATAAGCCGCCCGAAAACGTGGATTATTGATCAAGATATTAGCACGCCGCAGATCGCGGTGACGGAAACGTGGCTGTAAAGCCCAGATTTCACGGGTAATATTGCTGAAACGGCGTGGAATAGCGGTGGTATTTACCTGCTCGCGCAAAATATCGGCAGCGGCCAATTGTAAGCTTTGTACTTCGGGATACCCCTCTTCACGAAATTGGGCGGCGAGATGGGTCATCTGCTCCCAAAGCAAAACAGCAAACAAGAAGGCCGGCATGACTGTTTTGCCCTCGGCGATACGTCGATCTGTGTTTTGCAGTGCGACCTGAATAAGTGGACGAAATGTACCTTCGGGGTCTTCTGCTAGGCTTTCATGGGTGAGTGGCAATAAACACTGCAATAAATCGTATTCTTCTAGCAATTGCAGCGTTTTCCAGCCGCGCCCACTGTGTAACATTTTCAACAATTCATCGAACAAGCGGGCAGGGGCTACGTCCTCCAATAAGTAGCCCAATTCACCAATAAGATCACGGGTCTGACCTTCTGGCAGGGTATCCAATTTGGCTGCAAAACGTAAGGCACGTAACATGCGTACCGGGTCTTCGCGGTAGCGTTGTTCAGGTTCACCAATCAGACGAATACGTTTGTCACGTAAGTCTTGAATACCCCCGACATAATCAATGACTTCGCCAGTGGCAGGATCATAAAATAAGGCATTGATCGTAAAGTCGCGCCGCCAAACATCCTCTTTGATAGTGCCATAAACATTGTCATGAATAATGCGCCCTTGTTCATTCACCCGTCCACCTTGCTGATTGTTAGCATGGGGCGCACGGAAGGTGGCGACTTCAATATAATCACGACCGAAATAAATATGTGCCAAGCGAAAGCGGCGACCAATGAGACGAGCGCTGGAAAATAGTTTACGTACTTGCTCGGGTTGAGCGCTGGTCGCAATATCAAAATCCTTGGGGGTATAGCCAAGCAATAGATCCCTGACACAGCCGCCAACTAAATAAGCTTCAAAACCAGCCTGTTGTAATTTGCGGATGATGCTATCTGCACGAGGACAGATAGATTGCGTTTGTATATTGTGCACCGTTGCGGGAATGCGTACCGGATTCACGGATTCTGTTTCCAAACCTGACTGCGTTCCAAGGATATTGCCCAAGGTCGACATGATAGCATTCCAATTCACTTAATCACTATTCCTGCTTAGCCTCATCACGAATCAATCAAGATTTTCCCCATCAGTACGGCATCTTCCCGACCGTGTTTGGCGGGATAATAGTTTCTGCGTAGCCCGATTTCATTAAAGCCCTGTTTTGTATAAAGGCAAATGGCTGCCCTGTTGGAAGGACGCACTTCCAGAAAGCATTCTCTGGCATTGAGTTCTTGCGCAATTTTTTCCACTGTATACAGTAAACGTGTTCCCAAACCTTGTTTTTGATGATTGGGATTAACGGTTAAATTCAATATGTGCAACTCATCCAGCGATAACATGAGTACACAATAGGCCAACAGCTTACCTTGTTTTGCATGCAGTAGACATAGGTAATTATGCCGCAAGCAATCGCTGAAAATACCTTTTGTCCAAGGATAAGGGTAAGCGCGTTTCTCTACGGCCATGACGGTGTCTAAATCGGATTCCGTCATGGGGTGTAAGGATAATAGCGATCCCGTGTTTACCATCCAGCCCCCGTTTTCATCCTGCCAACTGCCAAAGTCGCTAAGCCTCCTGCATAATACGTTTGGCTTGTAATAAGTCTTGCCACACTTTACGTTTTTCTCGAGGTTGCCGTAATAAATAGGCGGGATGATAAGTGACAATTACTGGCAAGTCACTCCCTGGTAAATAATGCAGTTTGCCGCGCAGCCTTCCTAAAGGTGTATCAGTTTGTAGCAGATTATGCGCTGCAATGCGGCCAACTACCAGTATTAGTCTTGGATTCACTAGCGTAATTTGGCGTTGTAGATAAGCTCGACATAAGGCGGATTCTTCAGGCTTGGGGTCACGGTTATTCGGCGGACGGCACTTGAGTATATTGCAGATATAGACCTGTTCACGCTGTAAGCCAATGGCAGACAGCATATTATTCAATAATTGACCGGCACGTCCTACAAAGGGCAAGCCTTGCCGGTCTTCTTCTGCTCCGGGTGCTTCGCCCACAATCATCCAGTCTGCCTCATGATGACCTGTACCAAACACAGTCTGCGTGCGGGTTTTATGTAGCTTACATAGCTCACAAGCTTTAACGGTTTTTTGCAAGGCTTCCCAATCTAAACCACTGCAATCAGGTGCTTTTAGCTGTGGAGTGCTGGGGTGTGCAGAGGCTGTTACGGTTTGTTGATGGTCTAACTGACTTAAGTGTCTTGGGGGCGGTTCATCAAATAAGGTATTTAAGTCAGTTGCAGCAGGACGCGGCGGCGGTGTGGAGCTAGACTCGGAGTCGGCTGCGTTCAGCATGGCTATGGGTATCCACACGGGAATACCCATAGCTTTCATGTAGCGACGGCGGGTTTGCAGATCCAAACTCATTTAGACTCCGTCGTGTTGTGGATGAGCGCGTTGCTGGCAGGTGATCAGTTTATTGAGACCATCTACATAAGCTTTTGCAGAGGCAATAATAATATCGGTATCAGCGCCATGCCCATGTATTAAGCGGCCTGCCTGTTCTAAGCGGACGGTGACTTCGCCTTGGGCATCCGTGCCGCTGGTTATATTGTTAACTGAATACAATTGCAAACTAGCTTCTTCACCCGTAATCACTTTGATGGCTTTGAAAACGGCATCTACCGGCCCTCCACCCATTGCTTCGCCTTGTCTCTCTTCGCCATTCACTTTCAGTGTGACGCTGGCGTGTGGCGACTCGCCCGTTTCAGAGCATACTTTAGAAGAAACTAATTCATAAGTCGCATTTTCTGTGTCCTGACGTGATTCCATCACGAGCATATGCAGGTCTTCATCGTAAATATCATGTTTACGGTCTGCTAAATCTTTAAAGCGGGAGAAGGCTGCATCAAGCTCCTCTTTGGTGGCCAGTTCAATGCCTAATTCCTGTAAGCGGGTATACAAGGCATTTCTTCCCGAGTGCTTGCCTAAGACCATTTTATTATCTGACCAGCCAACATCTTGGGCACACATAATTTCATAGGTTTCCCGATGTTTGATTACGCCGTCTTGATGGATGCCGGATTCGTGCGCAAAAGCATTTGCACCGACAATGGCTTTGTTCGGTTGCACTGTAAAGCCTGTAATGCTGGATACTAAGCGGGAGGTGGGCACAATTTGGGTGGCATCTATAGGGGTTTCCACAGGGAAAATATCATGACGGGTACGAATCGCCATGACAATTTCCTCCAAAGAAGCATTACCAGCACGTTCACCCAAGCCATTAATGGTACACTCGACTTGGCGTGCGCCCTGCATAACCGCAGCCAGTGAATTACCGACAGCCAGACCCAAATCATTATGACAGTGAACGGAAAAAATAGCCTTGTCTGCATTGGGGATCGTATGAATTAATCGGCCAACCATTTCGCCAAAAACATGCGGGATTTGATAACCCACTGTATCGGGAATATTGATGGTTGTTGCCCCCGCGTGGATAGCGGCTTCTATCACACGGCACAAAAATTCAAATTCGGAACGACCTGCATCTTCACAGGAAAATTCCACATCATCGGTATAATTACGCGCTTTTTTGACGGCGTGAACCGTTTGTTCTACCACCTGTTCCGGTTTCATGCGCAATTTATTCTGCATGTGGATAGGAGAGGTGGCAATAAAGGTATGAATACGCCCAGAATTGGCAGGACGAATGGCTTCTGCTGCACGCTCAATATCTTTATCCAAGGCGCGCGCTAAGCCGCAAATTGTACTTTCTTTAACAATGTCCGCGATAGCTTTTACGGCTTCAAAGTCGCCTGGGCTGGCTATTGGAAAGCCTGCTTCAATGACATTGACGTGCATTTTTTCCAGCATTTGGGCAATGCGAATTTTTTCTGCTTGAGTCATGGAAGCGCCAGGGCTTTGTTCGCCATCGCGCAAGGTGGTATCAAAAATAATTAAGGGTTCTTTAGCCACTGTAAATGCTCCAGTATTCTGCTGCTGGGTTAAATAGATGCTGATTGGGTTTACGGATTATCGCCTCGTCAGGCAAGCTGGTATATGTGCCCAATCAGGGCAGTCGCAGCAGCAGAGCAACAGGCAAGCAGCAGCCCGAGCCTGAAAGGCAAGTAGCAAGACAAGCTGTCAGACTGCATTGTTTCATGAGTATCAATAGTCGTATTGGAAAGTCCCCCAAAACTACAGCAAAATGCACAATGGCTCAAGCATTTCTATAGCTCAGGTGTCAGAATTGCTTGTACTACGGCGACGTTTATAGCGACGATAAACACGATTTAGCCACAATACGGGGCCTGATAAGGTATAGGTGAGGAAGAAGGTAAATAATACTTTGGGAGGATCTAAGGTGACCAGTGCAAAACCGAGTAATACTGCCAGCATTACCACAAAAGGCATTTTGCTGCGCAGATTTAAGTTTTTGAAGCTGTAATAGCTGAGATTGCTGACCATGAGTAAGCCAACGCATAAGGTGAGTAATAACGCTGGAATTTGTAAATTGCGTCCCCCCAGATCCAAGTCATGAAGTACCCAAACCGTACCTACCATAATGGCGGCTGCGGTGGGGCTAGGTAGCCCCGTAAAAAAGCGTTTATCAGCTTTGCCAATTTGCGTATTAAAACGGGCTAGGCGTAAAGCCGTACAAGCAACATAGATAAAAGCAACCAGCCAACCTAATTTACCCCAAGTCGTTCCCATTTCACGTAAATGTACCAATGCCCATTGATACATGATCAAGCTGGGTGCGAGGCCAAAAGATACTAAATCGGACAAGCTATCGTATTCAGCACCAAAGGCTGTTTGCGTATTCGTGAGGCGTGCTACCCGGCCATCTAAGCCATCCAGTATCATGGCAATAAATACAGCGACTGCGGCGGCTTCAAATTTGCCCTGCATGGCAGCCACAATCGCATAGAATCCAGCGAACATAGCGCCTGTGGTTAACAAGTTCGGTAACAGATAGACTCCGCGTTTGCGTGGGTGTCTCTCTTGTTTACCGTCCGCTAGGGGGACAAGGTTCTCTGCTACCGTATTTTGCTGTTTATCCACTGTTTCTCCTGTCATTTAGTTTATGGTGATATGTTATGGCATCATAACAGCATCGCCGCCCGGCTGAAAAAGGCATGATGGTTTCAGGTATCTCTTTTCAATACTTACCCGCCAAAAATCAATAAGACTAATAGACCTGCTAGTAAATAGTAGCTGCCGTATTGCAGTGATAGCGGTTTTTTGAAGCCGTCTGGGAAAAAACTCTCAACCGCAGGAAAAAAATAACGTACTAAACCAATAATGACTACGGCCACTCCCGCAAAAATCAGTAATACGGCGATGGCTAATAGCAAAGATACCAGCATTGATTGTGCTCCCCGTTGTGCGTAGCTTGATTGTACATGGCTTGTTTATTGAGATGCCATTGAATTTAAGGCGTTTGGGCGTGTCTGCAAGATCAAAAGTCTGCTACAGCTAGTGCCAAAGTGCCGACTGAACATATTTTGTCCTATCGGTTAAGTTTACACGAAAGTATCAATGATTATCTTTATCGCGCTGATTTAGAAGGTATTGTGTATTATTACCGAGTTAAAACATCATAAAGTATTATGGATAAAATGAAGCGGTTTGCACAGCGTGAAGAGGGTTATCCTGTCAATAGGATGCCGAATATGGGTTGTTGTATTGTTTAATGAAAGGTAAAGCTGGCTCTTATACTGACGGCTTGTGCGCTGCAAAATAATTTGATTTTGGTGACTTTTTTCAGGTTATACTGTCCCCAGCCAAGAGGAACAGCCTATGAATCAACCAGCCACTTCAGCATTAGCGGCTCAGCGTAGCCGCGTTACCGTCACCACCTTGCGCAAGATGAAACGCGAAGGTGAGAAAATTGCCATGTTAACAGCTTACGATGCGAGTTTTGCGAGGGTATTGGATGCTGAAGGTGTCGATATTATACTGATTGGCGACTCACTCGGTATGGTGATTCAAGGCCATACGACAACTATTCCTGTCAGTACAGACGATATTATCTACCACACCAAAGCCGTGGCGGCGGCGAACGAACATGCACTCGTGATGGCTGATTTGCCGTTTATGAGCTATACCTCGCCAGAAATGGCTTTGCGTAATACGGCTCGTCTGATGCAAGAGGGCAATGCCCATATGGTTAAGCTCGAAGGTGGTGCGCCGCAAGTCGAAACAGTGCGCCAATTAGTTCATCATGGCGTGCCGGTCTGCGCCCATCTTGGTTTACAGCCCCAGTCTGTTCACAAGCTTGGCGGCTATCGTGTGCAGGGGCGCGATGAAGCGGTTGCACAGCAAATGTTGGAGGATGCGCTAGCCCTGCAACGAGCGGGAGCTGATTTGTTGATTTTGGAATGTGTGCCGGTGGCACTGGCCAAACAAATTACCGATGAGTTATTTATTCCAGTGATTGGCATTGGAGCCGGTGGCGATTGTGACGGACAGGTGCTGGTGTTGTATGACATGCTAGGTATTACGCCGCGTGCGCCGCGTTTTTCCAAAGATTTCATGCAGGAAGGACGTCGCATTCCTCAAGCGATAGGTGCTTATGTGGCGGCTGTCAAAGATGGCAGTTTCCCAGCAGAAGAACATTGTTTTGTTTGAGGTATTTGAATGAAATTGATTCATGATATTGCTGCCTTGCAAGCGCAAATCCGCCAATGGCAACAGGCGGGTGAAACGATTGCTTTTGTTCCAACAATGGGTAACTTGCATGGTGGGCATTTCGCGCTAGTGCAGCGAGCACAGCAGTTAGGCAGCAAAGTAATTGTGTCCATTTTTATTAATCCAGCTCAGTTTGATCGTGCTGAAGATTTGGCGGCTTATCCTAAAACACTGGAGGCAGATTGTACCTGCTTAAAAGCCTTGAACACTGACTTGGTATTTGCGCCTACACCTGAAAGCATGTACCCACAAGGGCGTTTGCGTACCCGTGTTGAAGTGCCAGGTATTAGCGATATATTGGAAGGTGAAAAGCGCCCGGGGCATTTTACCGGCGTGGCTACGGTAGTCTGTAAGCTATTTAATTTGGTGCAGCCTGAGGTGGCAGTATTTGGGGAAAAGGATTTTCAACAATTACGTGTCGTGCGCCAGATGGTGAAAGATCTGGATATGAAGGTACGCATTGAAGGTGTTACGGCAGTGCGTGAACAAGATGGTTTGGCAATGAGCTCACGTAATAGCTATCTCACTCCCGAACAGCGCCAGCAAGCTCCTTACTTGCACCAGACCTTGCAGGAAGCCGCCCAACAAGTGATACAGCTAGGCAGTCGATCTTATGAAGATTATGAACCAATCCAGCAAATTATGATCGGCCATTTGGCTGAACATGGTTTCCGCCCGGAATACTTTGAAGTTCGCCGCAGTTGTGACCTGCAAGAACCCGAAGCAGGCGATAAGGATTTAGTTATTTTGGTCTCTGCTTGGTTGGGTAAGGCACGTTTAATTGATAATGTACAAGTCTTTTTAGGGAAGGCTAAAATAGTCTAGCAGACTGATCTCAGTTTTTAGTGCAGTTTCAGTGCAGCCAACGCCGCATTTCCGCCGTAAATGTACCTTGTTTAATATGCTGACGAATGGTGTGCATTAAATTCATCATAAAGCGCATGTTATGTACCGTTAGCAGATTGATGTACAGCAGTTCATTGGCCTTGATCAAGTAGTGTAGGTAAGCGCGGGTATGCTGTTGGCAGACCGGGCAGTCACAATCATCACTAATGGGCTCGGGATCATGCCGGAAGCGACTATTTTTAAGGTTAAGCTTGTAGTCGGCGGCGTCGCGTACCAGTGCCCAGCCATGTCGGGCTATACGTGTAGGCATAACACAATCGAAAGTGTCAATGCCTTGTGCTGTATTGCGCCAAACATCATCCACACCGCCAATGCCCAATAAATGAACCGGCTTGCTGTTATCTAAAGACGCTTGAGCATAGCCAACGACTTCATACATTTGTGCCTTGCTTGAGCCAAGCGAGCCACCAATGGCATGATAGAAAAACGGGCGCGAAGAGATAAACTCACCCGCCACTTTACGCAAATCAGGATAGACTCCACCTTGCACAATACCGACCAGTGCTTGCGGGTTGTATTCCGAGCCATTAAAGAACTCAGTTAAGCAGCGATCTGCCCAGCGATGACTGAGGTGCATGGATTGTTCGGTATATGCCTTGCTGACATGATAAGGCGTGCATTCATCTAATACCACAATCAGGTCAGCCCCCAGTTTACGCTGTATTTGTATAGACAGCTCGGGGCTAAGGTGATGGGTGGAGCCATCAATATACGATTTGAAAGTAGCTCCTGCTTCGCTAATGTGTTTGAGTGAGTTGGATTGACGGGATTGCCGTCCTTTGATTTCGTCTGCAACCGAACCATGCCCCAAGCTGAAAATCTGAAAACCACCACTATCGGTTAACATAGGACCGTCCCAGCCCATAAAACGGTGCAAGCCGCCCATTTCACGTACTAAATCAGGACCTGGGCGCAGCATGAGGTGATACGTATTGGACAGAATAATAGCTGCACCTATTTTTTTTAGATCGTCAATCGACGCACCTTTAATAGCTGCCTTGGTCGCACAGAAAATGAAATTGGGGGTTTCAATTTCACCATGCGGTGTGCGCAAAATACCTGCACGCGCCCCTGTCTGGGTATCTTGGTGCTGGATAGTAAAATCAAAGCCCGGATAGCGTGTATCAGTCGTCATAAAAGGTCTCAAGACGTGGCGGTTGCAGGTGCATCAGTGCAAGCTAGGTAAATAAAAGGTGTATCTAAAACAGCGATAATCAGGCGCAACCAGTAAGTCCCTAAAATATAAGTGACAATAACTGTTTGCCAAGGCAGTGGTTCGGATGCTAAGACAATCCAGGCAAATACTGAAAATACCACATTGTCGATAAAACTCGAAACCAGTGTAGAAACATTGTTACGTAGCCATAAATAACGCCGTTGTGTCTTTTGACGCAGTTTGTCAAATAGCCAAATGTCATTCATCTGGCTGACAAGGTAAGCCAACATACCGGCGAGCAAGAAATTCATTTGTGGCGTAAACAATGCTGCAATATGCCCATGATAAGGCAGTGCCCATGCCATGGCTTCGCCCGCTTGTTGTTCTGTTAGAGGCGAGAATCCTAGCGTAATAATCATTAATACAGCAAATAGGAAAAAGGCTGAAAAACCTAACCAAATGGCTTGGCGAGCTATTTTTGTACCGTATTTTTCGCTGAGTATATCGCTTGCCAGATAAGTCGAGGCAAACAAGATAGTGCCTAATGCAACCGGATCGGTATAGATGGAAAACTTGACGGCTTTTAAGACCTGGATATTAGCGCTGATAATCGCAACCGCAATGTAGATATACAGCCCGACATAGCCAAACAACCTGTCCAGTAAAATAACCGTCGTAAAACAAGTGATCAGTAATAGACCCCATACCATTTCAGGGGGCATGGTATTCAGGTAGCCAATAAGCGTTTCTACAATTGAGGACGACATAAATTTTATGCTTGAGGATGGATTATTCTAGCTAAGCTGGCAAAAAGACAGGCTAGTCTAGCAGCTTGGGACGGTGTGGCAAGTGCTTCTTAACAGGTCTGCCGGGCAAGAAGGCAGCCGTTTTTAAAGTGACTGCCTTTCAGTGAGGCTAAAAACTAAAAAATCAACAATTAAATAGTTCCGCCAAAAGTATCGCAACGATTCATATCACCCGTTTTCAAGCCTGTTGTGAACCATTCCACTCGTTGTTGTGATGTGCCATGAGTAAAACTATCTGGATTGACGCGACGACCGGCAGCGCGTTGCAGACGATCATCGCCAATGGAAGAGGCTGCTTGTAGGCCACTTTCTATGTCACCTTGCTCTAGTATATTAAACTGCTGGTGAGCATGGTGTGCCCATACGCCCGCCAGACAGTCAGCCTGCAATTCTAGTCGTACAGACAAAGCATTAGATTCCCGTTGGCTGGACTGCCTCTGCAAACGACTGACTTTGGTGGAAATGCCTAGTTGCTTTTGAACATGGTGGGCGACCTCATGACCGATGACATAGGCGCGTGCAAATTCGCCCGGAGCACCCATACGCCGTAATTCATTAAAAAAAGCAAGGTCAATATAGATTTTTTGATCGCCCGGGCAGTAAAACGGCCCTGAAGCCGCGCTAGCAAAACCACAAGCGGACTGTACTTGATCTGAAAACAACACCAGTTTGGGTTCGCGGTAGTTTAGGCCAGCTTGGCGGAATAATGGCTTCCACACATCTTCCGTTTGTGCTACCACTGCCGAAACAAATTCTGCGCTTTCTTGTTCTGCTGCGGAAGCTGGGTGAGTACCCTGATTTGAACCACCGCCACTCATCATGTTGTTAGTTGCCATGCCAATCAATTGGCTAGGACTTGCGCCCATAAACCAGGCAACTAATAGCATCAGAATAAGTCCAACTCCCCCCACTTTGGCTGAAGTACCGCCTACACTACGGCGATCTTCGATATTACTACTGCGTCTGCTTGATCTCCAGCGCATGGTTTTGTTCTCCTGAAAATAATGCTGAGTTTATGCTTGCTAGCTTATAACAGTCTGTACCGGCTGATAAAGCGAAACAGCGCTGTCGTCATGATGCTGTTATGGTCCTGTGATCTTTTTTAATCAAAAATAAGCAGGGGAAAATCTGTTTTTCTGCAATGAATTTGATCAAAAATCGTCTTTAGGTTGACGTTTTTTAAAGCATGGTGAAAGATGTGTCTGATTTTTTAAAAAATCATGGTAGAAGTAGAGCTGCTGATTATTTTTCATAAATGATCAAATGATGCCGAGGTGTCAACCTTTAAAATAATGAGGCGTTCTAGCTAGTAACGAGCCGGAATGTCTCACTCAGGGAAGCTATCCGAGTAAACAGACTGCCCGGTTCGAGACGGATTTGCCGTTCGTTGACAGGGAGCAGAAGAACATAAGGAGTTATGGTCTGAATTCGTCGGCACTGATGAACCGATTTCTGGAAGAAGTCGAGAAGCGTGCATTCCTGACGGCCCGAATGGCAACACAGGATGTGGAAGAAGCACTGGATATTGTGCAAGACGCCATGCTTGCGCTAGTGCAAAAGTATAGTGAACGCCCGCAAGCGGAGTGGGGGGCGCTATTTAATAGTATTTTGCACAATAAAATTAATGATTGGTACAGGCGTACCCAAGTGCGTAACCGTTGGCGTGTATGGCTGAATGGTTTCCAGAGCAATAGTGATGGTGAGAAGGTCAATATTTCCGAGCCGGAAGAATGGGTGGAGCAGACTTTGTTTCCCAACCCGGAGGCACAGGCGCAGTTAGATATACTGGGTGAACGCTTACTTAATTTGATTGCTAACTTGCCTTTGCGTCAGCAACAAGCTCTGATTTTACGCGCTTGGGAAGGTTACGACATTGCCCAAACTGCCGATATCATGCAGTGTTCCAAAGGAAGTGTAAAAACGCATTATTCTAGGGCTATTCATAGTTTACGGGAGAAGTTGGGAGATTATCGATGAAAAACAGGCGGGAGAAAACCGTATTTCAGCAGTGTTTAAGTCAACAGCTTAATCATCAAGCTGAACAAATCAGCACGGCTATAGCAGAACGTCTGCAAGCTGCGCGCCAACAAGCTTTAAAGCATTATGCAACACCTGCAAAGGCCGAGTTAAACAAGCCTAAAATAAAAGAGTTGCGCTTGGAACGCTGGCTTATTCAGGGGGTTGCCGTGGTCTGTTGTGTCGTGGGTGTGATGTCGATACTGTGGTTGAGCCAGGTGTCCAAATCAATATCCACGCCGTTTACAGGCGTAACACAGGTCAGTCAGGAAAACCGTAGTGAGTTGGATATGATTGATGTATTGTTATCCAACGAAGATATGGATTTTCTGGAAAACTTGGATGTCTATGTTTTGTTAGCAGAGCAATCCAGCTAAGCAAAACAAGTCTTACAATTTGAGGTAATACACATGAAACGGAAAGGATTCCATTGGTGTTTATGTTTGGCTATGCTGGTCTGGATGACACCCATAGCCGTAGTTGCGAATGAGTCTGCGGATGATATCATCAGTATGATGCAATGGTGGGATAGTTATGGTCAGTACTGGGAAGAAATAGGTGCAGACCCATCTGTTGAAGATGATATTAATTTTGCGCAGGTTGATCAACAGGGACTGGCTCCAAGCACCGAGCTGACTGGAGGAACGGTGCAATGAGTCTCGGTCTACCGAGGCGCGGAGTCAGGCATTTTTTCCGGTGGATCTGTCTCTTGAGTGTAATACTAGTCGCAGGATGGGTTCAGGCTAGCAATTTGGCTTGGGATGATCTGACAAATACCCAACGTACTATCTTACAAAAGCATCAACGAGAGTGGTCGCGCCTGTCATCTACGCAAAAGCAGACTTTATTACGTTGGACGCGCTTAACGGATCATGAACGTTTATTGATCCGAGAACGGCATAAGCAGTGGCAAGCTATTCCACCTGATCGTCAACGCAAGATTATTCGTAAGCTGGAGCGCTATAAAAATATGCCGATTGAACAGCGTATTCGCTTAAAACGTTGGCGAGCTTGGGTAAAGTGTTTACCCCCTCAGGTGCAGCGTGAATTGCACCGTGTTTTGCCAACGATGAATGAGCTTGAACGAAAGCGTTACATCCAGCGTCTTGAGGAGCAATATGGTAAACATTAGCGAAATTAGCTAACAGCTCATCAGCGTGTAAGTGGTTAAAATGTAAGCATAAACATGGCGAGGTATGAGGAATGCCTCGCCATTTTGCGTTGGAGTTGGTGATTTTCTGAAATGGCTTTTGAGCAGATTTTATATAAAGGCATCTTGCTGCTCGGTGGTATTTTGAGGCGAGTACCAGCAGGCAAAGCAGCCGGAAAATGGCTGATTTTGTTAAGGCAAGATTCAGTTTAATTTGCTTGATATTTGCCTTTCTCCTTAAAAATCCTTATAAATCATTGAGATAAAATTTTGTTAAGTTTTCGTTAAGGTCTTTTCAGTTTGCTTGGTTTGTGTTACTTTGGGCGTTAAATAACAACGCGATTGGCGAGTGTCACTTTTGGGGAGTTGAGTTCCGTAAATTTGATTAAACGGGATTGAATAAATTCCTGTTGCAAACTCACGAAGGAGTCATGCAATGCATAACTTACAGACGCATGTCAGCCTCAAAAAAAATGATTATGTGCTGGACGAAGATAGCCTGGCATTAGAGGTCGAAAAATTTGATGAAACTGATCTTGTGCCCAATGATAATTTAACAGCAGAAGCTTATCCTGATTCGGGTGCTTCTGTCGCGGTGCGGGCTGACGCTCTGTCCCAGAAAGCGGATAGAGACGCTACCCATCTTTACTTGCGCGAAATTGAAATTTCCCCTTTACTAAGTTCAGAAGAAGAAATTTATTTTGGCCGCTTGGCGCGTTCAGGCGATCAATATGGTCGCAAAAAAATGATTACTTGTAATCTGCGCTTGGTCGTTAAGGTTGCCCGTCGTTATATGGGGCGCGGCTTGCCCTTGTTAGACTTGATTGAGGAAGGTAATTTGGGTTTGATCCATGCGGTGGAGAAGTTTGACCCTGAGCGTGGTTTTCGTTTTTCCACTTATGCGACTTGGTGGATTCGGCAAAATATTGAACGTGCCTTAATGAATCAGACACGTACTATCCGTTTGCCGATTCATGTCAATAAAGAGCTGAATGCTTATATGCGCAAAATGCGGGAAATGACCCAGCAGTTGGGACGTGAGCCTAGTATGGCAGAAGTCGCTGACGCATTAGGTAAATCAGTAGAAAGTGTACGCCGTCTATTAAGCTTTAATGAGTATATTTCTTCGTTAGATATGCCAGTCGGTAAAGAGGGCGATAGTCCTTTGGTTGACTTTGTGCCTATGGAAGAAGATCAGGAGCCTGCGGCTGTATTGGAAGAAGAGCACGTAGGGCACTCTGTAGAAAGCTGGTTGGGTTTACTCGAAGAGAAACAAAAAGAAGTGATAGTGCGCCGATTTGGTCTACATGGTTATGAGCGTGCCACTTTAGAGCAAGTCGGTGCGGAGCTGGGTTTGACTCGTGAGCGGGTGCGCCAAATTCAAATGGATGCGCTCAAGCGTTTACGGCGTATTTTAGAAAACCAAGGCTTTTCTTGCGAAAGTCTATTGGGCATTTAAGCAACTAATCCACTATCAAAAAACAGGGCGCAAGCCACTTTGCGCCCTTCACCTAGCAAAACATTATAGGTACGACAGGCCGCTGCCGTAGTCATGATTTCAAAGCCTTTACCCTGTTCAACTAATGCGCGATGAATAGTCGGCGAAGGTAATTGTTGCTTCTTGCCTGTACCAATAATAAAAACATCTGCATCACAATCCAGCAAGGTTTTAAGCTGTACGGGTTCAAGCTGACTAAAATGCGTGACCTTCCAATCTGTTAAAAGCTGATTATGACTGACAATACAAGCTCGATTCAGTTGCTGATTATTGACCCTTACCCAATCTTCACCATAAGCTTGGATACGTTGCTCTGTGTTTTTACCTTCTTCGCTGAATTTCATCAGTACTCACCCGCTCCTAAGCAAGCTAAACCCGCTGGGTTCTAAACATTATCCAACTCTGCCAGCATCTTCAAGCCCAGTTCGCGTTCAGTCATGGCAATGTATGCGGCATAGCCTTTTAAGCGTTGTATACTTTCGCCCTCCGGCAAGAGTTTACCTTGTTTTAGGTTATGAATAGCTGCACGTAATTGGCGTTTGAGTGTGCGTTTGACGCGGGGGGCTTGTGTGCCATTGACGACAAGTCCGGTGACTTCATGCACGGTATTTTGCCGTATTACGCGGGTTTTGCTGTTATTAAGCTTAAAACCTTCATCGCCTAAGATGCGTTTGACTGTGCCCAATAGTTGACTGATATTGGCTTTTGAGGTGCTATGGTTTGGAAAGCTGAAAGTCAAGTCATCCGCATAACGGGTATAACGCCAAGCTGTTTTACTCGCAAAGCCTGCCAAACGCCTATCCAGTTTAAGGCACAAGGCATTAGTGAGCGCAGGACTGGTGGGCGCGCCTTGGGGCAGGCAGCGATCTGCCATGGCAATGTAATAAGATTGACCATCGTGCTCGACCTGCTCACGCGGCGATTCAGTACACAATAAAGCCAATAGTGTGGCAATTTGCTCAGGGTAGCCCGCTTTACGAAATACGCCTTTGACGCGCTTCCAACTGATGCTGGGAAAAAAGTCTGCAATATCCATTTTCACCAGTATCTGGCTATCGCTATGCTCAGCTGCATTACTGGCAATCGAGCGCCCCATTAAAAAACCATGTGCAGCACCGTGTACCAATAAGCGATCCAGAATATGATCTAAAATCCAGCGTTGGGCTTGTTTGAGTTTGGGCAAAGGAGCCCAAATCGCTCGTACACCGCCACTACGCTTAGGAATTTCAAAACGGGTATAATGTGTTTTGAGTGCAGCATCACGCTGGTAACACAGCCAGCGCAGTTCGGCAATGGATAAACCTAAAGCATCGCTTAAATGCTTGACGCGCGTTAGCTGGGGCAATTGATTGGCTAATAGGCGTTTGTGGGCATTATCCAAATCCCATTGATCAGCACTGGTGTCATCCGTCCAATAAATACCCTCACCTAAATGCACAATATGTTGAGTTTTATAAGCTTCCCAGGTTGCTTGTTGTAGACGACGTTTTTCAGCCGCTTCTTTTTTGAGTTCTTGCTTATATTTTTCTAGCTCGCTTTTGGATAAATTATCAGTAGAACGTCGTTGCACCATAAAGCCGTTTTTGCGTAATTGCTCTTGAATATAAGCATCACGGCTACCCGCTTTTTCAATCTCAGTCCAAAGTTTTTCCAGTTTAGTCTGCTTTGCCATGCCCTTAGCCCTCAATAAATCCAATCATTTCCAATTGAGCAATCTGGCTCAAATAGGCTTGCCGTGCTTTAGCCACTGAATTAAATGCAAATTGTTGTTGTTTGGGCTGATGATGGAGGTCACGTTGAATGAGCAGGCGTTTATGATTTAAAGTCACTTGGATCAAGTCCTGATGGCTATTTTTACGACGAGTAAAAATGCGAGTCTCTTGCGTAATCAGGCTTGGGTCACGCTTGGCTAGTTTGGCGGCATAAGCGAGGCGTAAGGCCAGCAAATGGCTACAAGGACCTTGGGTTAAACCTTGCTGCATTATTTTATGGCAACTGCATGCTGCATGGGCGACATGGCCTTCTTCATTGAGACGCAACTTGCTTAGATATTCGCGTTGATCTTCCTTCACTTTGATTTCAGCACTGATTTCCACGCCTTCATGAGGTAGCAACTGAATGTGTAGTTCAGTAATGGCTTTTTGGCGTTTTAATAAGTCATAGGCCAAAGCTTCTTCAGGTTGACGGAATTGGAATTGATCCATGTCTAAAGGTTCTGCCGTGAGCGGGCGATAACGATAGACTTGTCGCGCTGGATCGTAGGTGATTAAGCCTTGCTGACAAGCTTGTTGCAGCGCCGCACGACAAGTGGCTTGGCTTAAACCCGTTGCCTTGCTTATGTCAGCCAGCGAGGCGACATACACTTGATTTAAATATTGAGTGACGGTATGCAATTCAGCAGCCTGCTCAGCATGACGTGGCAGTAATAAATCAAAGTTCAAGGCTTGTGACCAATTGCTTGCCGTAAAGCCCGTAATGGCAAAGCTTAAGCGCATGCCTTGTCCACGCAAAATCCAAAAGCTGGGCATGCCATTGCCCAATAAGTGCACCTCAATCTGTTCGGCAAATGGCAAAAAGCGTTTCAGCAAGGCCAAACGTCGCCGTCCCCATAGGCGTATGATTTTGGCTTGTTTGCCCTGATAGGGAGCAGCACTGGCAGTAATCAGCGTATCATCTGGCTCTAGTACCAAACGAGGCTGTTCATTAGGCACGAGTTCAATCCGTAAACCGCGTCGTTTGCCTTTGCGATCTGTGTGCATACGCAGATGAAACAAGACGTTGTAAATGTCCAGTGGCGCAAGGTAAAACACATCCGCAGCCAATTGCGCCGCAGACTGTACTTGTAGGAAACCCCGAATCCAACTATTGGGTACTTGAATATGCTTTTCGATGATGTCCGTATCGGGTAAATCGCTGGCGGTTGCAACCTTAAATTGACTGGCCGTTTGCCCGATGGTCAGCCAAGTCTCACGGAAGCTGCGTATTTGTTCAATGGCTTGTGCCAGCTCGGTGCTGAAATCAATATTCGTGACACCGTATTGAATATCACCTTGGGGCTCAAAAAAGTCATGATCAAATGACAATAGGGCATAACTGCCTTCATCCTTGCTAAAGACCTCCAGATTAATCGCATCAGGTTGGATACTGATGACCGGGTCAAGAATTAACCAGGCCAAGGGATCATTTCTAAACAGCCAATCAAAATAAGCATGATAGGCACGTGCCAAGCCTTTATTTTGATAATGACGGCGCATTTGCATAAAAGCATTATAAGCCGCCCGATCTTTGGGCACATAACGGTAATCGCTACTAACAATAGCGAATAAACAGGCCATTGCTTCACGAAACGCCAGCTTATGCTTGACTTTGCCATTAAAATGCACGGCATCGCGCTGCAAATGGGTAAATAATTGCAGGTGGTCTTGATAAAAATCGCTAGGCTGCTGATAGCTTAAGGTAAATGTTTGTGTTGCCTGTACTGTTGTGGCTTGTTCTGATGCTGTACTCATGCTGCTGCACCTCTTGCGGCGACTGGCTTGGCCTGTTTTGCTTGACTTCGTTGTTGTCGCCTCAGTGCGCGATATGCCGCCCGAGCGATTACCCCTTCAGTCTCGTCTGAGTTTTGTCGAATCATTTGCAAGGCATGGGCTGCCTCAGCATTTAAGATACGTGCCAAGCCTTCAATCGCGCCTAAACGCAGAGCTTCTTGCTGGAGATGATCCGTGGCAATCGTTTGCAAGGTGTTTATATCCTGACGTGCAATTAATAAAGGTAAAACTTGCGCTTGATAAGCAGAGTCAGCGGCAGCGTCGGCTAAGCTTTGGGCAAAGCGTTCGTTTAATAAGGTATGCGGCTGCGAGAGGAAGTGTTTCCAATCAGGTGTTTGTTGACAGCCTTGTTTAGCGAGGATTTGTGCTGCCAGTGTACTCACCTCAGGCACGCTATCTGATTGCAAACCATCGACTGCATTCAAGAGTGCAGGAGCTAGCTGATTCTGTGTAAGCAAGGCTTTCAGCATGTGCACTTGCAAGGGACGCTCGTGTTTTTGTTGGGTACTGAGCAAGTCGAGTAAGCGCGTATTTTGTAAAGCATGACGCACACAAGCCCAGAGCAATTGCTTTAAAGTGGTTTCACTGTTTTGCCACGCCGCTTGTCTCTCTTCTAGGGCTGTGTCGTATGGCTGATCATGCCAATCGCGGTATTTCAGTTGCCAATGCAAATAAGCCTGTTCGAGCGCCTTTTGCAATGCACTTTGTGCCGCTTTATTCAGCTTATGTTGGCGAGTGAGCAAGCGTGCCGCCAGTCCTACGACTTCAGTGCGTTGGCTGGCGAGCAGATCTAATAAATCAGCGGCTTGGTAATCCTCACGATTCATTAACGCATTCCCTAAATCACGCAACACGATTGAGGTATTTTTAAAGTCTGCTTGTACGAGTCGGATAATATCAGCGCTGGGTGCACTACGAGCAATGCGCGGCAAGATTTGATCATCTAGCTGAACCGGATAATAACCTTGCACCGCTGCATAGTCGGCGGCACAGCTTTGTGTGTCATCGGCTTTAAGTAATAGGCGCGCAGTATGATAAGCAGCTTTTACCGTATCAAATTGCTCATCTTGGCTGAGCAGTTTGTATAAAAGTTCATAAGTCGCAGGGGTATCATGATATTGCAGTAGACCAATGGCATGCTCAAGATTGCCATAATAATCATAAGGGTCTTTATGTTCTTTAATGTACTGATAAATCACTTGCCAAGCGTCCAGTGTATTAAACCAGCGCAAGCCATTGAGTGAATGCTTGACAACTGTGGAATAGCTGTCGGCCTGTTTCAAATTGGACTTCAGCAGTTGGAGAATGCGATCGGCGGATTTGCTTTTGCCCAAATGACCCAATGCTTCAATCGCTACATCGTGTAAGAAATGCTCCTTGTCTTCAGCGAGCTTGAGTAATTTATCCAAAGCGCGTTCGTCGCCCGATTTACCCAAGGCCAAAACCGCCCGCTGGCGATAAGCGTCATTGTCATTGTAGTCCAGTGCAGCAAACAAAATACTAAAGCCTTGTTGATGAGCATTATTGGCCAAGCCTTCTGCCGCTAGGAATTGAATCTCGCTGTCTTTATGGCTGAGCAATTCCAGTAAAGTGGCTGCGCGACCTTGACGTTTTTCCAAGCGATACACGAGTGCATTGACTACTGCGGCTAGGTGTTTACTATCAATGACCTTGACGGCTGCTTCTAAAGCAGTTCCGGCGGCTTCATCTTTAGCCCATGCCAATGAACGACACAGTTTAGCTGCCTCAGCATGGTAGTTGAGTTTGAGTAAATGCTGGAATAATTCGATTAATAGCGCATCGTGACGTGGATATTGCTTGTCCAACCAACTGCAATCCGCTTGTTTTTCTTCATAATCTTTAATGTCTTGATCATAAGCACTAAGCATCAGCAATGCGTTTTGCAATAGCTTGCTTTCTTCAGGCTTTTGTTCCAGCAATTTAAACAGGCGTGGCGCTAAGGTGGTATCACGATAGGCAGCAATCGCTGCATAAATCGCCCGGATGACAGGCTCGCTCAAGCTGTGTTGTTCGCGGTAGTCCAACAACTCCCGTGCAGTTTGTTTATCCTCCAGCAAGCACATAGTTTTGATAATGGCTAGTTGCTGTTTTTCATTGTCTTCTTGTTGCAATAGCTGCATGAGGCATGGCAATGCTTGAGGATGCTGGTGGCTAGCGAGTGTTTTAACCGCCGACAAGCGGGTGTTTATATGATCATTGCCAGCCGCTTGTAGCAATAAGTTTTGTGCCGGTTCGTCTTTAAATTGCGCAGCCAGCTCACGTACACAGCTTTCACGTAAACGAAGCGTAAAAGATTCGAGTGCAAACGGCGCGGCTGTATAGAGACCCACGTCCTGTTTATAGAGTTTCCAAGCCTCTTCAGCCAAGAGCGAATGTTCGCGCTTGATCATGCTTTGCAATAACTGATGTGACTGCTGTAGTGGGTAATTTTCCACTAATAGCTGCAAACCTTTGCGGGCAATATCCGTGTGTGGCGAAGTAGTCGCTATTTGACCCAGCGTCGCCAAATCCATGTCTAGGCACTGTAGCTTCTCGAAAGCATAGTCACGGAAGTCCACTTGAGGATGATTAAGCAAAGTGAGTAGACTGCTACTGATGCTATGGCGCAATTCACTGTTTTGCTCACCTAATTGATACAAGCGCGTCAAAGCGCTCAGCGAGTAGCGATTACCTTGGCGCACTAAGCCCAAATAAGCGCCTAATGCACGCTGATGCCAGCTTGCTTGGGAAGCTTTGGGTGTTTTGGGCGGGTGTTGCTGTGCAGATTGTTGGGCAAGGTGAATTGCATCGCTGTACCATTCTTGAAAAGCACTATAGTGTAATTCCCAAACCGGTAGTGCTTGGCCTTGATCAAAATCATGCAGTAACTGTAGTAGACGTGCCTTGGCTTGACCATTGCCATAAACGAGTACCGTCGCGATGTTTTGCAGGGTGGCTGTACTGATAGTCCAACGAGGTTCTTTGTCTTTTTTGCTGCGTTTGGCATGGTGATGTTCTGCCAACCAGTCGCAGAGATAGAGCCAACGTGCTTGTGGCTCGGCATAGCGTACCAAGAAATCAGCACAGACGATTTGCACTGTGGGAGACGGAACACTGAGCGCCCAGGTGCTTAAATGCGGTTCGTCGCCATGTAATAAGCAGTCATGTAATAATAAAGTGAGTAAGGCACTGGTTGCTGTTGACTTTTCTAGCAATGCGCTTTGTAAGCTTAAAGGGGTAGCCCCTTCCAGACAAATGGCTGCCGCCATCTGAAAAGGCGACTCAATCTGACTGAGTAATTCCACTTGTTGAAACAGCAGTCGCCCCTCTGGTTTTCCTTGTAAGGCGAGTGCAAAACTGGCGTGGGCACGTACAGGTTGGCGCTCATCCGCTTGTAAGGCTTGTAATTCAGCGAGCTGATCTGTCGTGCTGATCCAAGGCAAAGCAGTAGCAGCGGCCTTAAGCAACTCCTTATCATTGTGTTTCAAAAAGCGTTGAATAGTGGCAAAGCTGCGGGGGTCACCTAAGCGAGCGAGTCCCTTGAGAGCTGCTTCAGCAATACGCTTCCAATGAGCTAATTCATGCTTATTATGTGGTTCATCGCGTGCCAGCAAAGCCTCCAATACGCCGTAGACCTCCTCATCTCCCCAAGCAGCCAAGGCACTGGCGACCATGACTTGCACATCATCATGAGGACTGTGCAAAGCTGCTTTCAGTTCATCACGGCGATTGCCAGACATGAGCAGCGCTAATGCTTTATTGCGTAAGGCTTCATTCTCATCATTGACCAAGTTTTGAATAAAGTCTTGTTTACTTTGGGCAGGGTGTTTCTGGATGTGTTCCAGTACCGCTTCGCGCCTGTCCAAATAAGGACTTTGGCTGGCTTTTTCTAGGATATGGAGTGTATCAAAGCGTTTATGTTCTTGTAGTGCAAACTGCATGGCCGCTTGGCGTATACTGGCAAAGTCATCATTCAGTAAAGCTAATAAATCAGGCTCTACCCAATCGACCCGAGGTAGTAGGCGGCTTTTTGCCATGAGTTCATTCAGCACTTCATGATGCACGTCCTCAAAACGACTGTTCAGTAATAATTGCAGTGTTGCGCGTTCACTGCCCCCTAATTGGCGGTTTAAGCTGGCTTTCATGGCTTCATGGCGCACTCTGGTAAACGGGTCATTCAAAGCTGCTTTGAGTTGCAGTAAGGCTGGCTCATGCTGTGCAGTGTGAGAGCTAAAATAATCCAGTAAAACTTTTAAGCTACGTGCATGAATATCCGCTTGTTGTGAAGCAAAGCCTTTTTGAGCGCTGAGCAAATCATCGGCTTGTAAGTTTTGTAAGGTATTGAAAGCCGCATCGCGTACCGTCGCAGCGTTATCATTCAATAGAATTTCAAGCGTGGGCAAACTCTCTATTTGTCCCAAACGTGCAAAGGCATGGCAAACACCCGCGCGAATAGCCTCATCTTGTTCTTGACTGAGCAGCAGCAATAAGCCAAATGCACGTTGGTCTTGTAAGACTGATAAAGCCAGTGCCGCAGTAAAGCTAATATCTGCATGCTGATTGCTCATGCCTTGCAGTAATGGCTGATAATCTTCGATCTGTAAGTTTTTTGCCGGTTTAGCTGTGTCTGTTTTAACAGCTTTCTTGAGCTTGGTGATTGCTGTATCAGAAGCAGAAGCGCTTTTTTTACTGCTTTGCGACGCTTTGCTATTGCCGAGTAATTCAAAGTCCTGCAATTCTTGTAATTGTCGAGCAAGTTCGGGTTCCAGTGCTTTTAAGGCTTCTGTTAACGGTTTGCGGCTGAGGATGCTGACCAAAAAAGCGGTGTGGCGCAAGCTGGCATCGGTGTGGCTTTGTGCGAGTAGAATAGCCTGTTTGACTTCAATTTCATCTAATAAATCACGCTGATATAAGCGGATCAGAGCGGCTCGCTGTAAGTCAGGATACGGTGTGGCGAGTGCTTGTAAAGAAGCTTTGGGTGAGTGTTGGCTATAATGTTGCTCCAGCAAGCTTAATGCCAGTGAGCGCAAAGGGGCTCGCTTGTGTTGTAGTGCCTGAATCAGTAGTTGTTCGGCACGTGTTTGCTGATGAGCATACTTGCTCAGTTGCTGAAGGGCTTCTGTGCCAATATCAAGGTGTTGGCTATTTAAAGCAAGCTCATAAGGCCGTAAGTCGTTTGCTTTAGCGCGTGCCACCAGTGCGGTAAAGGCTTGCTGACGTACGCTTTCATGGCGTTTATCTTTAAGCGCTGTTTCTAGTAGATCGATTGCCCTAGCGTGTTTTGCCTTGGCGGCAATCTGAATGATTTTTTCGCGTAAGCTTTTATCTTGCTCTTTGTCTAAATGGGCGATGAGCAATTTTAGGGCTTGCTGGTCATCATAAGCGGCTAACAAACTCAAGGCTTGTTCCCGTTCTTGGGGATGGGTGCTTTTTTGTAAATGCTGAGCGAGCTGATAGCCATCATGAACGACAAAGGCTAATTCAGCAAATTTTTCGTTGGGCGTCAGTTTTAAAAAAGCTAAGCGATTATGATCCCCTGCAATAATCAATACGGGCTTGTCTTGATACAAGGCCGTGCTCATGGCAGTCACTTGTGGCAGGTTTTGTTTAAAGGTGACAGGTTGTCCACCCGCATAAGCCCAGGCTTTGACTGTTTTATCCAAAGAGCCTGTAAAGAAGCGTTCTTGGCCTAAATGAATCGCCGTAATGGCGGCTTCATGGTTGCTGGAGCGGCCTTTATCCAAGGGTTGCAAAGTGCCGCGTGCATGGGTGTAAAGTAACTTGCGATCACGACCGGCTGAGTAAAAACTTAATTCATGTTGTGCGAATTGTAAGGCGGTGACAGCACCTTGATGCAGTTGTGCTTGGCTGACTAACTGGAAAGGACGGTCTGCGCACTCGCTTTGATACACTGAGACGACACCACTATCATCACCCACTACCAGCCATAGGCCCTCATAGTGAGCTGAGAGCGTGCTTGCAGGATTATCTAAAGCAAAGTGTTGTACAATTGTGGCTTGTTTCAGATCAATAATCTGTAATTGCTGTGCTTGCAATACTGCAAGTTTGTTCCCGGCCAACGTTGCCATAGCTAAGACTGGATTAGTCCCTACGCTCAGTCCCTTGAGCGCTTTAGGTTTGCCTTTGCTTAAACTGGCACTATAAAGCTTCCCATCGCTACCAGCCAGCCAGAGTGTGTCTTTATCTAGTAGTAGGGATGTTGCACCACAAGTTAAGGGATCTCTGTATAGTATAGGTTGTTCAGCACTGCTATCTAAGCGATACAATTCTGTTGCTTGCCCTTCAGGGTGCGTCGTCGTAAAGGCTGACCATGTGCCCGCACTCACCAGCGCTTGTAATTTGCCACGATAAGGTAATAAGTAACTCAGCATATTAGGCCACTCCTGTCAGCTCGGGATGGGTATATTGCAGGCGGGTTGCGGCTACTAAACAAGCCGCTTGTTCCATCGCACCGCGTGAGCGAGAAAATTGTTGGAATAAAGGCAAGATCAATGCTGCAAACTCCCTGTCTTCTAAGGCAATGTCGCGGAAGGTTTCAATCAAGGCTTTTTTAGCTTGGCTGGCGGGGAGTGGCTTGAGTTGCTGGCCTAGGCGCTTATTATTTAAACGTCCCGGTGGCAGTTCATACAGCCAACGCTTTAGCAGTAATTGTAAGGCAGCTAAGTCGGCGGGTAGGTTTTTAGGACGCTGCGGCAAGCCTGAGCCTAATTTTTGTTCTGCTGCTTCGCGTTTTGCCTGATCCGCTTTGCTTAAATGAGGCATCAGTGGCAAGCTTGGTTTCCAATGACGTGTGGTGTCATAACGTTTATACAGTGACCACAGTATACGCACGACCAAATGGCGTAATTCTCGATCGGGGCTTTCGGTTAGTTGAAACAATGACTCGGGTAATTGGAAGCATTCATGCTGTTGAATCATGCGCATGCCCAATTGACGAGTTTGCGCCTGTCTGGATTCACAAAAACTATATACTGCGCTCGGTTCGAGTTGACTGGCATCCAATCTAAAGCGTTTATTGGCAGCTTCAGGTTCACTTAATAAGGCTTTACTGACAAATTCACGCACCGCTTCGTATTTGGATTCACTCAGTTTAATCAGCTCTGCCGCAGGCGGCGACCAGCGTGCAAATTCATATTCGGCAAATTCCAGTGCGAGTGTGCGCAAAGCGCTGTGAGCGTGTTGAAAAAGTGGTGCAAAGCGTTCAAATTGGAGAAAACTGAGCGGTAATTCAGCCCCCGGGTCAACTGGACGATCCGTGAGTTTGAGGCACAGTTCAGGGTGATGATGACGCAGATAGTGAAGGGCAAACTTGCTGGTGGGAGTGTCCGGTTTATTGATGGCCATAGACCATAAGTTTTCACAGCCCAGCAAGACGGTATCATCACTATGCTCACGTTGTTCACCTGCTAGCATTTGCAAAAAAGCGGTTTCTGAAATGATTTTCAGACTGGCTCCTTTTGCCATTAGTTTTTCGGCTTTGACTTGTTTACTGCCTTTGCGTCCGTTGCCGTATAAGGGCGAACCTTCGTCACCAATCACGAGATAATCCAGTTTTTGCGTGACGGTATTGGCATTTTTACCATTGACAGCGGTGACTTTATTTTCAGCTTCACTGCGCGTCATGGTTTTGAGTTTGCCTGTGAATAGAAAGCTTTGCTGTTGCAGGTCTATGAGGTCTATGGCTTGCTTTTCGGTAGTAGCGGGTGCTGCTTGTTGATTGCTGGGGGCAAAATCAGCAGGCTGGAAGGCTTTGATCATAAGCTGGCTTGCAAAGTCGTGATATTCGGCTTCCTCACGTTTTACCAGACCCATTAACCACTCAAAACCTAAGTCTGCGGGTGAAAAGCGCCGTACATCAGCAAGCCACTCTCTGACTTGTTCTGCTATTTCTGGGTTAAAGTGAATCGTATGATCCCACGCGCTGGCGGCGGTGTGCTGGAGTTTTTGTATAAAGGGGTGCGCATAGAAATCAGGTTCATAGGCCAAGGCTTTATAAAAATCCAGCGGCAATTGTTTGGTTTTATAGTTTTCATGGGCTAGCCAGTCTAAGGCATAGGATTGAAGGGCAGGGTGCAACAGTGCCATTTGTACAAATTCGGGTTCGAGCGCATTGAGATCAAGCTGTTGCAGTTGTGTTAGCAAAAAGTGATTAATCTGATCAGCATAAGCCTGATTGGGATTTAGCTGCTCCATTAAATGCTGAAAATAACTCACGCCTAAGGTTTTGGCGGGGTGTAATTCCAGTAAGTAGTGTTTTGCGAAACGATAGGCTTGACCACGCCGACCTAGTATTAAGCGCTGAAACCACTCAGGGCTTAAGGCTTTGCGGCCAAAATGCTGCTGTAAAGCTTTGGCGGCGAAATCATAAAACGCATCAATGTCTAGCAATTCTGCCCAAGCATCCAAGCCTATCTGTTGGCGTGCATCACGTTCACCTAGTAATTGCTGGATCAGCGTATTCAGTTCTTTCTTGCCAATGTGGGCAAGGCGTAATAAAGCCTTTAATGGAAGGTCGCGTGCATGAGCTGCGACATATTGAATCGCATAGTGTTGTGCGGTGCTTTCTTCAGACTCTAACAGGGCTAATACCGCTTGGTGCAAACCCAAAGCTTTGAAGCGATGTTGTTCAAGTTTGGGGGAATTTTGTAAGAGCCAGACAATAAAATGATCTATTGCGCTGCTACGAATCGGTAGCGCAGCTAACTCAATAATCCACTGTGGTTCTACATCGCGTAATATTAAGTGAAAATCATGTTTGAGCGCATCACAAGCATAGCGGCGTATGTTTTCTGCACGTGCCTGACTGAGTAAACGCAATAGAGGCTCAGGAGAACGCTGCCAAGTCTTTGTATAAGCCCGTTGTTTGAGTGCATCTTTGTTGTGAATAAGGCCAAAGTGACTGATGCCATAGCTTTTGCTTTGGTGATACAGGATATGATTGGCGACCCAACATTGCGCCCAATGGGTATCGTCTGTATAAGCGGCTAGGAATTGACAAGCAGCTTCAGGATAACAAGCGGGTAAGTTCTGCCCCAATTGGCGCAGGTAGCGCCAAGCACGGCGGCGCATATAGATGAGTGTGGGATGGCTGAACGCCTGTGTGTTGTTACTGTCCAAACGTGCACTAATTTCTGCCAGTAGCTGATAGTCATTAGCGGCTTCGGCAGCTTTGAAAATATGCTTTAAAGCACGCCAAGGGCCATAGACCAAGGGCACACGGCGAATGGTTTCGATTAAGACACTACGCGCATAAAAACTCTCATCTGACCATAATAATAAAATGATTTTATGGAGTTTTAGCTGCTCTGATAAGGGTACTTCCGCATTATCAGCTTCCAGCAAGCGCAATTGTTCTATGCGATAAGCCATTTGCTCTGACTTGGGTTTTTGCTGAAACTCACGGCTCATAATATGATGAATAAAGCTTTGCCAAGTGAGTGCTTCCTGACGGATAGGTTTGTCGGGGGGAGGCTCGGCTTGACAGGCCAAGGTGACGATATAATCCACTAAGGCAGGGTCTTTCGCTTCCCAGGCGCGTTCAATCATGGAGAGGGTGAATTGCATGGACAGAAACCCTTTTCTGGCTAGTTAAGAGAGTCGTTTTTAGCGTAGTAGCGTAGGGCTATTCGTTTGCTGGTTGATTGGCCCATAAGAACAAGGGGATCATGAGATCCCCTTGGCATGAAAAATCTACCTTAAGACCTGGTACATGGAAGACTCACTGACTCGCGCCCCGTAGGGTATTATCTAAAGATAGCGAAATAGCGTCAGCGCGATTGTGCCAGCTCGCTATCTTTAGATAATACCCTACGGGGCATTAGCGAGGCTGAAACAGTCTTCCTTGTGTTGCAATGTCAAGTTATGTTTCACAGGTGGCGCAACGCCAACCGGATCGTGAGATCAAACGCTAGACTTTTCAGTGGGTATAATTTAAGCGAAATAACCGTTCGTCACAATATTTTTCTGCTAAACGGTAGTAAATAAATTGGCTAAGCACCATTCACTTTAACAAACTTTTTAAAATCTGTTCAACACAATGACCCAGATCCATTTGATCGGTTTTAATATGAACTTCCGCTGTTTCAGGTATTTCGTAAGGACTGTCTATACCGGTAAAGTTTTGCAGTTCACCGCGCCGTGCTTTGGCGTACAAGCCTTTTACATCCCGTGCTTCGCAAACCGCTAAGGGGGTATCGACAAAAATTTCCATAAATTCGCCCGCCTCAAAAAGTTCACGTGCCATACGACGCTCATTACGGAAGGGTGAGATAAAGCTGACCAGCACAATCAGCCCGGCATCAACCATCAGTTTAGCCACTTCCGCGACGCGGCGTATATTTTCTACCCGGTCTGCTTCGGTAAAGCCTAAATTGCGGTTCAAGCCGTGTCTTACATTATCACCATCCAAAATATAAGTATGCCGTCCTTCTGCGTGCAAGCGTTTTTCCAGTAGATTGGCTATGGTGGATTTGCCTGAACCTGATAAGCCTGTAAACCATAAGCAACAAGGCGCTTGGTGTTTTTGTGCAGCACGCGAAGTTTTATTGATTTCCAATGCTTGCCAATGAATATTACTGGCGCGACGCAAGGCAAACTCAATCATGCCTGCTGCTACGGTTTGCAAGCTGAATTTGTCGATGAGTATAAAACTGCCTAAGTGGCGGTTTTGCTGATAAGGCTCAAAGACCAAGGGGGCGCTGGTGGAAATATTGACCGTTGCGATTTCATTGAGGTCTAGGTTTTTGGCGGAGAGGTGGGCGCCGGTATTAACATCTTCGCGGAACTTAATCTCAGTAACGGTCGCGGTGACTTCCTTGCAGGCTAGCTTTAATATGTATTGGCGACCGGGTGATAGTGCATGTTCTCCCATCCATAGTAAACGCACTTCAAATTGGTCAGCCACTTCAGGCGGGTGATCCGCAGCTACTAGGACATCACCACGGCTAATATCTGTCTCATTTTCCAAGGTTAAGGTGATAGAATCCCCTAAACGGGCTTGGTCAACGCTCTCCATACCGCGAATAACTTGCTTGACTCGTGATTGAACCCCGGATGGCAATACACGCACACTATCGCCAGGACATACTTTACCTTCCACCAGACGACCACAATAGCCTCGGAAGTCTAGATTGGGGCGATTAACGTATTGTACGGGCAAGCGGAAAGGCTGAAGTTCGGCTGTCTGATGAGTATCAAGTGTATCTAGGTAATCCATCAGGCTTGGGCCTTGATACCACGGTGTGCGCTGACTTTTTACAAAAATATTATCACCTCCTAAGCCAGAAACAGGAATAATCTGAATCGAGCTAAAGCCAAATGGGGCTATAAATTCGCTGTAGTCAGCGCTAATGTTATTAAAAGCTGCTTCATCAAAACCGATCAAGTCCATTTTGTTCAAGGCCAGCACAATATGACGTATTCCCATGAGTGCCACAATGCGGCTATGACGGCGGGTTTGGGTGAGCACGCCTTTGCGCGCATCAATCAGAATTACTGCTACATCAGCAGTAGACGCACCCGTTGCCATATTGCGGGTGTACTGCTCGTGCCCTGGGGTGTCTGCTACAATATAGCGGCGCTTGTCAGTTGTAAAAAAACGGTAGGCAACATCAATCGTAATACCCTGTTCACGCTCAGCTTGAAGACCATCCACTAATAAAGCCAAATCAAGTTTCTCGCCTTGCGTACCGTATTGACGTGAATCACTTTCTAGGGATTGTAATTGATCGTCGAAAATATTTTTACTTTCATACAGTAAACGGCCAATCAAGGTACTTTTGCCATCGTCCACACTACCACAGGTAATAAAGCGTAGCGTCTGTTTGTTCTTTTGTTCTTCCAGATAAGCCGTAATATTTGAGGGGGCAGTGGCTGATGTCATTAAAAGTATCCCTCTTGTTTTTTCTTTTCCATGGAGCCGGGTGTGTCATTGTCAATTAGACGTCCCTGACGCTCAGAACTGCGTGCTGTAAAGGTTTCAGCAATAATAGCTTCCAAGGTATCGGCATCGCTTTCAATCGCCGCAGTCAAGGGCCAACAACCTAAAGTACGAAACCGGACTCGGCGCATTTCTGCTTGTTCGCCTTCAGCAAAGGGGAAGCGTTCATCATCGACCATAATCCACTGTCCACCACGCTGCACGACAGGACGTTCTGCGGCTAGGTATAAAGGAACAATAGGAATGTTTTCAGCATAGATATATTGCCAAATAGCTAATTCAGTCCAGTTGCTAAGTGGAAAAACGCGAATACTTTCTCCGGGGCGAATATGTGTATTATAAAGATTCCATAACTCAGGACGCTGTGCATTAGGTTGCCAACGATGCCCGGCTGCGCGGAATGAAAATACCCGTTCTTTAGCACGGCTTTTTTCTTCATCACGGCGCGCACCACCAAAGACAAGGTCAAAACCATGCTGATCCAGTGCTTGTTTTAAGGCTTGTGTTTTCATGACATCAGTGTGGTAACTGCTGCCGTGAGTAAAAGGGCCTACACCTGCGGCCAAACCTTCTGGGTTGGTATGGATTAATAGTTTCATACCACTTTCCTGCGCCATGCGATCCCGATGGCTATACATTTCCCGAAATTTCCAGCCGGTATCGACATGTAGTAATGGAAAAGGGGGCGGAGCAGGGTAAAAGGCTTTACGTGCCAGATGTAGCATGACAGAAGAGTCTTTGCCTATGGAATACATCATCACAGGTTTACGCGCATTAGCCACTGCTTCACGAATAATTTCTATGGATTCCGCTTCAAGTTGTTGCATTAGCCTTCTCTGGTATTCGGTAGTCTGAAATGTGACAAATGTGAGCGCGCATTATAGAGCATCAGTTTGTACTTTTCTTGTCAATCTTGGTACTTAAGTCTTTATTGCATAATTTGTAATTATTAAGCAGATGCTGGCTCGTGCAAGTGCATTTAGGCTTAGCATTAAATAACTATTTATGGTAGACAGAGCATCTACGATTACGATGCAAAACGTATGGAGAGATAATTAAGCTTATGAAGCAGTATGACCTTGCAGTAATGGGAGCAGGAATTGTTGGTTTGGCCGCTGCTTATGCAGCCGCCAAGCGCGGTTTGCAAGTCGCAGTGATTGAAAAGAATAGCCAATGCCTTAGTGCTTCGATGCGTGGTTTTGGCTTTGTAAGCGTGACTGGACAACGTGCTGGGTCACACTGGCAACGTGCAATGCAATCAAGGGATATTTGGTCAAAGCTCAGCCAACGTGCCGATATTAAAGTCCTGCATACTGGCTTATTAATACCGGCTTATCGTCCAGAAGCAGCGGCTGTCGTGGATGCTTTTTTAGAAACTGAAATGGGCGAAATGTGTCGTCTGCTGGACGAAGAACAAGCCTTACAGATTGTGCCTGCCGTCAGAACAGGGGCACAACGTTATTTATGGAGTCCGCACGAGTTGCGCGTCGAGTCACACACAGCCATTCCCCAATTAGCTGCTTGGCTCACTGAGGAGTACCAAGTGGATTTTCATTATTCAACAACGGTTTGTGCCGTTGATTTGCCTCATATCCATACCAGCACTGGCTCTTTGGAAGCGCGTTATTTTGTAGGTTGTCCTGGACATGACTTATCCCAACTACCAAAAGAGGTTCTTGATAAGGCTGAAGTGCGTATTTGTACTGCGCAAATGCTAAGGCTAAAGCCTGAAGCAGAAGATACGCTCAATGCTGCTGTCATGTCTGATTTAAGTTTGGCACGTTATGAAGGTTTTACTGCCTTACCTGAAGCGAAAGCATTGGAACAACGTTTGGATGAAGAAATGGAAGCCTCTCGTGATGCAGGCATTCATTTGATTGCAGCACGCTCAGCTAATGGTTCACTGGTTGTTGGCAATAGTCATGTATACAGTCATGCAGAAGTGCCATTTTCACGAGAACATTATGATCAATTGGTTCTGGAGGCATTTGATGCAGTATTGGATTTACCTAAACGTCGTGTGATTGAACGTTGGTCAGGTAGCTACGCTTCAGCGCCCGAGCCGGTACTAGCTTGGCAACCCAGCACCGACAGTATTATTGGTGTTGTAACCGGAGGAACAGGTACATCAACAGGATTTGCCTTTGGTGAAGAGTTAGTCAGTCGTTTATTAAATGAATAAATCCATCGTGTTTGCTTTGCACCCGTTTTAGGGTCAGACGCCTTGCCTGATCCTATGATCTGTACCATAGTCTGCCCTAGTTGTATGGGTAGACCTTGCCAGTATTTGGGTCAGGCTCAAGGTCATACGGGCTGTCGCTCCCCATAATAATTCACCATCGTATTCACGAAAATAAGCAACAGGTATACGTTTGCCTTGCCTTTCCAGATAGCGAATTTCATGATTATCCGGTACTGCTAACCATTGCAATGGCATGGTAAACGCGCGACTCACTTCCGCTTCTTGCAAACGCAAATGATAAGGCCAGTTGACCGTCGCTATGACAGGGGTAATATTGAACAAACTCACGCTATAATGGTTTTCTAATTGACCCAATACTTGCACATCTTGGCGCATCAGGCCAATTTCTTCTTCAGCTTCACGCAGGGCTGTGTCAATCAAGCTACGATCATTAGCTTCCCGTTTGCCACCTGCAAAAGCCACTTGACCACTATGACGGTCGTGCGGGGAAGTAGAGCGGCGGATGTATAATAAATGCCATTCATCGCCAATGCGTAACAAAGGAATGAGTACCGCTGCTTCCCGACAATGTTTGCTGCTATCAAGGTCAAAAGGTGCGTAAAGGATGGTGTGCGGATCCGATTGGCGCAAGCGCAGCACAATATCCTCCAAACTTAACTGATTTAAATTTTCCATTTCCATGCGGTTGGCTCTTTTTTAATAACGGGTCAAGTCCTAGTGTTGGTCAAGGCCTTTTCCGCGTTTGCTGCTTGCACTTGTCCACTGCCCGTTAATCATCACTTTTTGTAGTGGATTTAAACCCACTAAATAGCTTAAATCAGCAGGGTGCTCGATATCCCACACCAGTAAATCGGCATCCATTCCCACGTTAATCTGCCCTTTATGGCTCATTCCCAAGGCTTTGGCACTGTTGCGGGTAGTTCCCGCCAACGCCTCTTCAGGGGTTAAGTTAAATAAGGTACAGGCCATATTCATCCTCAATAATAACGAGGTCACTGGTGACGTACCGGGATTGCTGTCGGTGGAAACTGCCATTGCCACTTGATGTTTACGCAATAAATCAATCGGCGGCACGGTTTCATCGCGCAAGGTATAAAATACCCCGGGTAGCAGCACGGCTGCCGTATCAGTGTTTGCCATTTGCTTAATATCATCTTCGTGTAGCTGTTCCAAGTGATCACTGGATAGCCCTTGATACTTAGCCACCAAGCTGCTACCACCTATATTGGTCAACCGCTACAACATCTTCAGCCAATGTTTCAACCGTGTACGGGTTAACTGAAAAGTCAACCTTTGTTGATTTACCAGTGTCTCTTGGATCATTAACTTGTCAGTCGTGACCAGCTCGATGTCTGGCAACTTGTCTGCGACTTCTTTGTAAGTTTTACAGTTGATAAGAATATCCGTTACGACAGGCAACGGCTCAGCCCAGATTTCGAGTAAGTCAGCTTCACCACGTGTTACGATTGGAAAAGCAAGCTTCTCCGTAGGTGGGCAGAATTCAGCAGAAACCCCTAGTTTGTTACCACGAGCATCTATGCGATACCAACTATATCTATCTAAATAAATGGCGTTTAAACCATGAAGGCAAAACGGAGGTGAGTCTGTAATAGTTAAACGCTGGTAGCATAAACCTGCTGGAATTTCGTTTGCACGTAATAACGCTGCCAATAAATGACTTTTGGCATAGCAATAACCTGTACGATATTTTAGAACATCTGATGCTTTGCAAGTTACGGGGTTTTGTTTGTAATCCCAACTATGCTTAACTTCATCGCGCACGAATTCAAAACATCTACGAGCAATTTCTGCTGGCTCAGAAAACCCGTATGCAAGTTCTTTTGCATGCGCCATGACTTCGGTTGTTTCCCAGTCAATGTATTCTGAAGATGCCAAATATTGTTTCATACTTTCAAACCCGTAAGACGGCTAACAGTATGCCATACGAAAAGCCACGTTGATTGAACGAAACAGATTCCGTTTATCCAGAACAACACAGCCCTTCCGTATAGCTCCGGTTATGTTAGCCTAACAAAAATACCGCAATATCTCATAAATTCACGCCACCAATCTTCCTACAGCGACCCACAAACTCTGTATGATCAGAATTTCCGGGATAGCTATGCTCATTTCCTAACAAAACAAGACATTGCTCACAAGTACTTAAAAAAGCTGGCAATTTTTACAAGCCGTGAATGTGATCCTAACCACGATTACCTAGCGCATATTCCAGGTGCTGCCAATCCGATTCTTCCTGTGGCAAACCGAACCGCAGTGCCTCCTGTCCCGAGAAGTAACGCACTAAAACCCCCTGCCGTGCCAGCCGTTCGTATTCCTCTCTGGCATTCGCCATTGCACCGTAGGCAAATAAAGCGGAGGACTGGATCTCAGTCCGGGGATAAGCCGTTTGCAGGTAGTCCCTCAGCCGCGCTCCGGCTGTGATCAGCCGCGTCCGTTGCTGTTTCTGCCACGTCGTATCCGCCAGCGCCCGTTTTCCTGCCCAGCGTGCCGGGTGGCTGACTGACCAGTCATCCTGTAAAGCAGCAAGGCGTTGCAGCAATGTCCCTTCCGCCCAGACAAAGCCCAGCCTGATACCGGCCAGCCCGAAAAATTTACCTACCGAGCGCAGTACGATCATTCCGGCCAATGGCTGCGCTTGAATCAGGCTATCTTCGGGTGTGCAATCGATATAAGCCTCATCGACCACTAGGCAGCCATGATGCCTCGCCAATTGCTCATGCCAGTTGCGTAATTGTGTCGGGGAAAAGTGCTCCGTGGTTGGATTATTCGGATTGACCAGTAACAGCACATCCAGCTTGGCCAGAGATGCTGCTACTTCCGTGCCAGTCAGCTCAATGACCTGATGTCCGGCCTGCTCCCAGGCCTGCCGGTGGCTGTGATAAGCCGGGCTGATGATACCGACTCGTGAGGCCGGGCGCAGGCGGGGTAGTCGCTGTATGGCTTCCTGTGAACCGGAGACCGGTAACAAGTATTCGCTGCCATAATAATCGGCAGCGGCGACTTCAAGCCCGTCATGGGTTTCCGGCAAACGCTGCCAGCAAGCCTGGGGTACTTCGGGTAACGGGTAAGTGAAAGGGCTGATGCCGGTGGATAAATCCAGCCATTGTTCCAGCGGGATAGCGTATTGTTTACTGGCAAGTCGTAACTGGCCGCCATGTTGATGGACAGGGTTCATAATAAACTTAACCCCAATGCGACGACTGCCCAAATAATGACGCTGCGATCCACCAGCCGGATCGCGCGCTGCATATCTGTTGCCGCCGGTACAGCACCCATTCCCAAAGTCGGGCGCTGTTTTAGCCGCCCGTGATACACCGCACTCCCCCCCAGCACAATTTGCAAGGCACCGGCACCACTG
>PDWJ01000075.1_pt1 | contig 127582 bp, 114 predicted proteins | sample 1430881 | NCBI WGS metagenome assembly PDWJ01 (sample SAMN01162460, study PRJNA174530) | Oral metagenome, whole genome shotgun sequencing project. | biome: Marine environment; feature: Marine mammal; material: Swab sample of the gingival sulcus; isolation source: swab sample of gingival sulcus... | reverse complement strand
TGCTGCGCTGCGGAGACCTGAGCTCGATCCACGTGCCGAGCGAATCCTGCGAAGCCATGCGAGACCTTCTTCGGTCACGCGAAGACTCGAAGAGGGCACAGTTAAGAGCCCGCCACCAGCTCTCGAAGTTTCTTCTGCGCCACGGTGGCGCACGACACAGAGCCGTGCCCCGCTCGTATGCCGCATGCGTATGCAATCGCTGATCCGACTTGTGCGGAAGGGGGCGAATCGGTGGGCTCGGTCAGGCCGTCCTACAGCTTTCTTTGGGTGCACACGTTACGTGGGTGCTCTCATGGGTTATGCACTACATCGATTGTTCTTATAGGTCCGAAGCATAGTCTTAATCGTAGAATGATGGCTATGGTTGCCGTTATGGCTCTGGTTGGTAGCGCTGTGTGCCGGCTCAGCTTAATCGGGCTCGCGGCAGCATTTGTGCGGTTCGCCGCGATTTACGCGGCTCTGCCTCCGTCTGGCCAGGCGAGTTATCTGAACAGCAAGAGCGATCCGGGGCGCACTAAAAAAATGGGAGCGAGGCCTGACGGGAGTCCGGCCGATGTTGGTCTTCCGGATTCAATGAGTGGTGCCGTGCGGGAGGCGATAGATCGACTCTTCGAGCTTGCAAAGATACATGAAGGGACGGCCAAGGGGGGGCAATACAAGAGAGCGGCTGAGGAGCTCAAGAATGCTCTGGAGATGGGGCGGATTTGGGCTGGAGAGTTTATAAAACCTCCAAAGAAGAGCGGTGCGAAGGCGAAGAAGGGCATGCCTGCCTGGACTGCGCCTGATGGGTGGTACACGCCTCCTCCGGCGGGTGCGGACGTTCTGCCGCCTCGGCCTATTGAGCTTCCAGTGCCAGCGAACCATTTGGTCTTGAATTCGGGCTACTTCGGTGCAGCGGATGGTGAGGGGCAGCGGCCTTACGACTACGGTGTTGACGGTCTGGCGGCGATTCTCTACCACGAATGGCTCCATATGCGGAACGCGCTAATCCCTTGGGGTGCCGAGTTTCCGAGCACCGAGTGGGGGACCTATCATTTCTACCGAATTGGCTTAAGGCGGCACCAATTGATGTTTATCCGGTCTGAAGGCATTTTTGAAGATCTGAATGCCGCGAGCGAAGGCGTGAAAGATGTGGAGGAGATATCGGAGGAGGCGAAGCGAAATTGCGAGAGGCTTTGGAAGATCCTGGCGGCGCTAGGGTACTAATGTGTTTAGCGGTGGAGGTAGAGTCATGAAGTCTTACATGTTGAGTGTCCTCACGTTTCTGGTCGCCACCTGCTCGGTTCAGGCGCAGCTTCCAGTCGGAGTTAGGGCCGAGTATTCGGCCAAGAGATTCTACGAGGTCGGCGCTGAGAAGGGGTCGCTCGTGGTTGAGAAGGGGTCCGCCACGTTACAGTGGTCGATTCTTTCGTCGAACCCGGTTGTAGCGAACCCGGTGACTGCCGTCCTCCCCTTTGATCAGGTCGGAGACGTGCAGTTTCTCGACAATAAGTTCTTCCTAATCTCAGGGTGGAGCTCATCGAGTTCTCAGGGCTGGTTGGTTTGGGGCGTTATGGTTGGCGATGCCTCCAGCACTACGCGTTCCATCGCGTTGGTGGTTCAGAAGAATTACGGTGCTGCGTTTGACCTGGTCGAGTTTCACTGGGTTCAGGCGGAATCGCGGGTCTATGCGGTGAACGCGAAGTCGACCCCCACGACCCTGATTGGGTTCAGCTGGAGCGGATCCGGTGCATTCCCGGAAAGCTCTAGCTTCGAGGCTATTGCGGATACGAATTCTCCGGGCTTGTCGGATTTGGAGCTTCTTAAGCTCTATGAGCGCGATGGAGTCGGGGGAGTGAGGGCAAGCCTTCCCGTGTGCATCGACAATATGGGGTTTCGGGGCGGAGCAGATGTTGCGCTTGTCGGGGGCGCGTGGCGCATCTCGGAGCTGGTGGCGGCGGCCCCGTCAGTGCCGGCTGGATGGGAAGTGTCGGACTCCTACTATACATCTGCCAATGGTGTGCCCTTGTATGTGAGGGGGCATGCGGGGAGCTTTGCTATCACCAATCTGGTGACTGGGGTGGATGCCTACACTGGAAGTTCTGTGAGCGCAACGCAGTGGGTCAGTGTTCCTTCTACTACAATGCTCGCTGGTTTCCCTTACCGGGTGACAGGGGCCGGCGCTGTGGAAAGCAACACGTTATGGCCGCTTACGCGCTACGGCTATCCTGAGGGATCGATTGCAAGCGACGGCGCGACTTCCATCGGGCGAGGGTTTTATCTTGGCGCAGATCTGCGGGTTGGGAACGCAGACTTTCGCGTAGCGGGAGATCTTGCTATCTCCCCTCCCGTAACGGTTCCCACGTCTTCGGCGACGGTTGCGCTATGGGTTGGTGTTGATGGGCCCGGTGCTGTTTCGATTGTTAATGGCGTTTCGTTCCTGACTAGCCCCGCCATTGCGGCGAGTCAATCCGTGGCGATCGATGCGGATAGTCGTGTCGGGAGTTTTGTGTTTGACTTCCCCGTAGATAGTGACCCAGGCCTTGAGGGTGTGGTGCCGCTGTTCCAGTTTGTCGCGTTGCTGCCTTCTAATGAAGTGGTGGTGTCCGACATCTTTGGTTCGCCAATTATGTTGGCCTCTCAGGGGGCGGGAGGAGCGCGTGCCCTTGTTGCGAGTTCGAAGCTTCCGGGGGCCCCATATCTGAGCTTGCGGCCAACGATGGCAAAGTTGGTCGCGGAGAAGCGCGATGGGGTTAGCAGGGTTGTGGCGAAGCGAAGAGCCAAGGCCTTTGCACAGTGGATTCGGGCAGTGCGGGCTTCTGAGAAAATCCGACATTACAAGGTCCTTAGTTCAGCTGAGGTTGCCGTGCTATTGAGGGAAGTGTGCAAGTGAGAGTCTCGTCTCGCGGTGTGCGTGGGCACCGTGGGGTGGTGGTGGGGCGAGGGCGCTGGGATTTCCAGGCCTAGTCGGAACGTGTCAACGATTCTGAGGCACCGACGGTCATGGTTTCGTGGTAAGCGTTGCTTGACGCCCACCTGGATTCCGAAAGCCTGTTGCGGAAGCTGTTGGCATGAGACGAAGCCTGGAGGAAATGAGGGCGATTCTGGCCATCCGGGATCGGATGGGACTAAGCTGGCCCGGAGCTATCTGATCGAACTGGCGTGAACCGGTCGACGCGGGCTTTCTGGGGCCGAAAGCTGCGTTTTGAAAAATCGGTCTCGACCGTCTTTTGCTGAAGTCCAGCTGCAGCGCGAGTCCGAGCCTTCCGTCTCCACTCTTCTGCTTTGTCTCGGCGACGTCGAGATCGAACTGATGCCAGGCAAAGGCCGGGAGCTGTTAGCCCGGGCGCTGGAGGTCCTTCGGCATTGCTGACGCTCCCGGCTTCGATCCGCATCTTCATCGCCTGCGAGCCGGTCGACTTCCGCAAGGCGTGCGACGCTTTGCTTGCTATCGTGCGCGCTCAGTTCGCGGAGGATCCGTTTACTGGTAGCGTCTTCGTCTTCCTAGGCAGGAAGCGTGAGCGCGTAAAAAACCTGCACTGGGACCGCGACGGATTCTGCTTGCATTACAAGCGACTGGAGAAAGGTCGGTATCGTATCGCGATCAATCGTAATGCGAAGCATGTCGAGTTAACGCGTCCCGAGCTGGCAATGCTTCTTGAAGGAATCGACCTTAATAACGAAAGAATACGCGGGCATTTGCGCGTCCCTTTACGTCAAAGCCGACATGGGCGGAGGGGTGAGAGTATCGATGGCGGGGACAGCGGAGGAGGTTCAGGCTCTCCGCGCTGAGAATATCGAGCTCAAGGCCCGAGCTCGATAAATCGATGCACACGATCGAGGTCTACAAGAGCATGCTCTTTGGTAGGTCTTCGGAGAAGCGGTGTCCCTCCCCCGGGGAGACCAACCCAAACCAAGGGCATCTTTTCAGCGGGACTTGCTCCAAGAGGCCGAAAGGACTGCTGAGCAGAAGGGGGTAGAAGGCCGTATCACTCCTCAGCTGCGTAAGCCGAAGAAGAAGGGCGGCCGCCGCAAGAAGTTTCCTGAGCATCTCCCCCGTGCGCGCACCACCTATGAGTTGCCCGAAGAGAAGCGAGTCTGCAGCTGCGGATCCCCACTGCACATGATCGGCGAAGACGTCCGCAAAGAGCTCGAGCGCATCGAGCTGAGCCTCGTGCACGAGATCGCCTGCTTGAAAAATGGCTGCCGGAGCCGTGGCGAGAAGGTCGTCACGGTCCTGGACCCGATCGAGTCATCGACAGAGCTTTCGACAGAGTGGCATTCTCGGTAATAGCTTCCTCTCCCACGTGCTCGCCCTGCGCTTTGGCAAGCACATGCCGTATCACCGGCTTGAGAAGAAGTATGCCCGAGGCGGCCTCGATCTAAACCGAAGCGTGTTGCAGCGCTCCATGACGAAGATCAGCGAGATATTCACCCCGATCTACGATCAGCTGCGCAAAGAGGTGCTGGCTTCCGATGTCATCTTTACTGATGACACTCCCGTGACGATCGCCTCGGGCCCAGGCGGCAAAAGTCGAATTGGCCGGACTTGGATTACCTTGGATCGTAATGGACGTCACTTCTACGGCTTCACCGAAAGCCGCAAGCGAGATGGCCCAGAGAGTATCCTCAAGGGATTCCGCGGCCTGATTCAAGCTGACGCCTACCCCCGATACGACCAACTCTTCTTGCCCGATGGCGCAACCGAAGTCGCGTGTTGGGCGCACGCGCGGCGAAGCTGAGCGGGAGCGCCTACTGGCCTCCGTGCTCTGATACCGAGAGCTACACACTGGAAAGTCAAGGTGGGCGTCAAGCAACGCTTACGGACAATGCAGCCTCTTCGCGAGAAGAAGGGGGGACCCCAGGGCTTCCGGGCCCTCAGAAACGCCAGAGTTCCTCGGCCAGGACGCTGTGCTCCCAGAGCATCTTGCCGTTCTTGTCGTGGATGCTCATGACCGCGCGGCGCTGCTTCCCCCTGCCCAGGAGACGGACCTTTCCGTAGTGGCGGGTGTGGGTGACCCAGGTGCCCGGGACGCGGGCCGGGTTCTTCGCTTCCGGCTTATAGCCGCTGCCGCCTGAGGCCAGCGGCGAGCTGGTGAAGTCATACCAGGCGTGCTTGCTGCGCTCGTGCCGATAGCGGATGAGTTCGCCGGCATGACGGTCGCCGGAGAGGAAGAGCACCCCGCCGATCTTTTCGCGGACCAGGAAGTCGAAGAGCTCCTGCTGCTCGTGCGGGTAATGGCCAAAGGCTTCAAAGAAGCACAGCGGATTGAGCATCTGGTTGCCGGCGACGATGAACTTGAAGCGGGCATGGCTGCTGCGGAGGTTGTCCTTCAGCCACTGCATCTGCGCCTTGCCGAACATGCGTTTGTCGGTGGAGTCCGGCGCGTTGTTCGGCGAGCGGTGGTAGCGGTTGTCGAGCATGAAGAACTGGGCGTCGCTCCACTCGAAGGTGAAGAAGCAGCCTGGGGCTTCGCGAGTGCCGAGGGCCGGCTGCGGCCAGTAGTCGGCGAAGACCTCGAGGGCGGCTTCCTTGAACATCCAGCCGCGGTCGGAGTTGTTGGGTCCGTAGTCGTGGTCGTCCCAGATCGCGTAGTGCTGGGTCATGCCGAGCAGCGCTTGCAGCTGGGGGAAGGCGCGGTCGTGTCGTTGGCGCCGCCGCATGGCTTCGGGACTCTGCAGGTCGGGGGCGCGGTAGTAGCAATTGTCGCCGAGCCAGATCATGAAGTCCGGCTGCTCCTTGGCCGCTGAGAGCAGCGTTTCGTAGTCGCCGCCGTAGGGGCGGCCGGGGCGATCGACCACCGGGTCGTTGATATAGAGGCCCGAGCCGAAGACGAAGCTTAGGTCGGGGGCTGGGCGCCGGTAGCGCCACTGCGGCTTGGTCCGGAAGCGCAGCGGCCAGGGCAGCTCGACTCGAGTTCCATCGAGGTAGAGCTCGTAGCTGTATTGGGTGCCGGACTTGAGATTGTGCAGCTCGAAGAGGGTGATGTGGTCGCTTTCGGGGCGGCTGCGCAGCTCCTTGCTCATGCGGGAGCTGGCCATGCTGCCGCTCTCCCAGTAGCGGAGCTGGACGCGCGCGCTGTCTTTGCTTTGCACCCAGACGCAGGACTCGCGCATGCCGGTCCAGGCGTTCATAGGGCCGCCAGCCAGCTTGGGGTGGGGCTTGGTCGCGCTCAGGCCCCACTGCGGCGCCGGGCGTCCGGCATCGAGCTGGGCGCGCAGCGCCGCCAGCCGTTCGAGCTTCGAGCCCTTGCTGCTCAGGGCCGAGAGCCAGGAACCATAGTTCGGGTTCGGCAGGGTGATCCAGTCCTTGCCCCAGTGCTCTTGGTAGCTGGCGTATAGGGCGCGCTGCTTCAGGCTGCTCTGGCCACGGAAGGCCGAGGAGAAATCTCCCTGGCTGTCGCCGAGCAGGAGGAGGATGCGGTGGCCCGCTGCTGCCGTTCTACGCCGGGCGGCTTTGTCGGAGCTGTCGGTGCGAAGGAGGAAGCTCGCGTCCTTTTCCGAGATGGGGAAGCCGAGCTTGCGGAGGTTGCGCCGGGTCGCTGCCAGATTCGTTTGGCGCCGATTGCTGAGGTAGTAGAGGTGGACGCCGCGCTTCTGGGCCAGGCGGGTGAAGGCCAGGGCGCCGGGAACTGCGGTGGCCTGCTCTTCGCGCACCCAGGCGGACCAGGTCTTGGGGGAGAATTCTCTGCCGTCTTGAAGCATGCGGGCTGCGTAGCGGCTGTTGTCGAGGACGGTCTCGTCCAGGTCGAGAATGACGGCGCGCTTCTGCTTGGCGTCGAGGCGGGCGGCCGCTTCGCTGCTCTGCTCCAGGGCGGCGCTCCACTTGGGGTCCTTCAACGCCAGCTCCAGTTGCTTCGCTGCCAGCAGGTAGGCCTGGCTGCAGCTTGCTCGGTACTCCGGTGAATGCTGGATCCACAGGGTGGCGGTGAGAGTTTCGTTCGTCGGCACCTGGGCCAGGGCGACGGTCGGCAGTACGCCGAGGAAGGCGAGGAAGGGGGGCAGGGCGCGGAGTTGCGGCATGAAGGCTCCATAGCGAGAGGCGATGCTCGGCGAAGGGCGCATGAGCAACACTGCTCGTAGCCGCCAGGCGCCTTCGAAGCAAATCCTGGGGCAGCAATCCTTGTTGCCCGGCGGAGCGCAGCGCGAGGAAGGCTCAATGCCGATCTTGGTGCCGACTCCTTGCTGCACTCGCGCTTTGGTGCTTGCGCCGCTGCCGCTAAGCTCGGCCTCCCGATGCTCGCCTCTTTCTTCCGCGGCCCCTTCCCGCGTTTCCTGTTCAGCCGCCTGCTCTGGATGCTGGCGACCCTTTGGGTCGTGTTCACCCTTTCGTTTTTCCTGATGCGCTCGGTCGATGGTGGCCCGTTCGCGCAGCAGGGACGGGATATATCTGAGGCGGCGAAGGAGGCGCTGGAGCGCGAATACGGCCTCGACCTGCCGCTTTTCGAGCAATACCTCCTCCACCTTGGCCGGGCTGCGACCTTCAACTTTGGTCCGAGCCTGCGTCAGGAGGGCTACCGGGTCAGCGAGATCCTGGGGGAGGGGCTGCCGCGTTCGATCGCGCTGGGCTCCTTGGCTCTGCTCTTTGCACTGGCGCTGGGGACCGCTGCAGGCATGGTCTCGGCGATACGTCGAGGTGGCTTGCTCGACACCACGCTGATGATCTGCGCCACCTTGGGCATTGCCTTACCCAACTTCGTGATCGCCTCGGTCCTGATCCTGATCTTTGTCATCTCGATCCCAATCTTTCCGGCTGCGGGCTGGGGCGATGTCCGCTACTTGATTCTGCCGGCCATCTGCCTGGGCTCGCCCTTCGCCGCCTATCTCGCCCGGCTGACACGGACGGGGCTGCTCGAAGTGATGAGCCAGGACTACATCCGGACCGCGCGGGCCAAGGGACTGCGGCCGGCGCGCGTCGTCATCCAGCATGCGCTTCGTGGCGGGCTGCTTCCGGTCATCTCCTTCCTCGGTCCGGCTATCGCCGGCATCCTGACCGGCTCACTGGTGATCGAGAAGATCTTTGCCATCCCTGGCATCGGCACCTATTTCGTGCAGAGCGCCATCAATCGCGACTACACGCTGTCGATGGGCTGCGTGATGCTCTACACGACCCTCGTCTACTCGATGAACCTTCTCGTCGACGTCTGCTACACCATTCTCGATCCGCGCGTGACCCTGGACTGAGCCATGACGACGATCGCGAAAAACGGTGCCGGAGATGGTTTTGGCCGGAGTCCCCAAGAGCTTGAGCTTCTGCTGAACGAGGCGGCAAAGGTCCGCGGCAACTCGCTGTGGAAGGACGCCATGCGCCGCTTCAAGAAGATGCGGTTGGCGCGATTCAGTATGTGGGCCCTGTTGGCCTTGGTCGCGATCTGCTTCTTCACGCCCTTGCTGCCGATTGCGCCCCCGGCGCGGGTCGACTTGCCGCAGCAGTATCGAGCTCCTGCACTGCAGTCGCCGGGCCCTGGCGGCGCTGAGAGCTTCCTCTTTCGAAGCGGCTGGTCTCTGGATGAGTATGACCTAGAGAGCTTTGCCGTTCACGACCGCTTCCTCCTGAAGCTGCGCGCCGAGATCTTTGGTGGCTACGAGGTCGTGCCCTTGCTCGGCACCGATAGCAAAGGCCGCTGCCTGCTATCGCGCATCCTCTGGGGTGGTCGGTTGTCGCTGATGGTGGGCTTGGTGGCGACCATCGTTTCCCTGCTCATCGGCGTGACCTATGGGGCCCTCTCGGGCTACCTGGGCGGCCGTATCGACAACCTGATGATGCGGATCGTCGACGTCTTGTACTCGGTGCCTTTCATCTTCGTGGTGATCTTCATTATCACCATCATTCGCTCCAATCAGGCATGGTTTGAGTCGTACGGTATCGGCCGCCGCGTGGTGTTCTTTGCGGTGATCGGAGCGGTCTACTGGCTAACGATGGCACGCGTGGTTCGCGGCCAGGTGCTCTCGCTCAAGCACAAGGAGTTCATCGAGGCTTCCCAAGTGCTTGGGGCAGGCACAGCGAGGATCCTCTTTCGACACCTGATCCCCAATGTCTTCTCGGTCGTCCTGGTCTATCTGACCCTGACCATCCCGCGGGTGATGCTCTTCGAGGCCTTTCTGTCCTTCCTCGGCCTGGGGGTTGAAGCGCCGGACGTCTCCTGGGGACTGCTGGCCAATGACGGGATCGAAGCGATCAACGGGCTGCGGGTGTACTGGTGGTTCGTGCTCTTCCCCGGTCTCGCCCTGGGCGGAACCCTCTTCGCGCTGAACTTCCTCGGCGACGGGCTGCGTGATGCCCTGGATCCACGGCTAGAGGAGAAGTCATGAGCGGAGGCACGAAACCGCGCGGCTCTGACGAGATCTTGCTTGAGCTGGATGGACTCCAGGTCGAGTTTCGCACCGAGGACGGGGTGGTGCGGGCCGTACGTGGTTTGAGCTATTCCCTACGGCGTGGTGAGACTCTTGGGGTGGTGGGTGAATCCGGCTCAGGCAAGAGCGTCAGTCATATGGCCTTGCTTGGGCTTTTGCCGCCCAATGCCCGGATCGATGCTGAGCAGCTGCAGGTCCAGGACCAGGATCTCCTGGCTAGTAGCGAGTCGATGTTCCGCAAGATCCGTGGGCGCAAGATCGCGATGGTCTTCCAGGATCCGATGACCGCGCTCAATCCCTTCCTCACCCTGGGCACCCAGATCGGCGAAATGCTCCACTTGCACCGGGGGCTGCGCGGCCGCAAGAAGCGCGAGGCGGCGGTGCAAGCGCTGGCGGAGGTGGGTATTCCCGATCCCGAGCTTCGGGTCGAGCAGTATCCGCACGAGTTCTCCGGCGGTATGCGGCAGCGGGCGATGATTGCGATGATGCTCGCGGGCGACCCTGAGATCTTGATCGCCGACGAGCCGACGACTGCCCTCGACGTGACGGTTCAGGCGCAGATCCTCGAACTCCTGCACGGCCTGCAGGAGCGGCGTGGGATGAGCATCGTGCTGATCACCCATGACCTCGGCGTTGTGGCGGCGTATGCGCATCGCGTCCTGGTGATGTATGCCGGGCGCATCGTCGAGATGGCTGGCTGCCGAGAACTCTTTGCTCGGCCATCACATCCCTATACGCGTGGCCTTCTGGGATCGATTCCACGTCTCGACCAGGAAGGGGCGACCCTACAGCCGATCGGCGGTCAGCCACCAGACCTCGCCAATCTCCCCAGCGGCTGTCCTTTCCGCGAGCGCTGCAGCTTTGTTGAACCTCGCTGCGCGGAAGAGGATCCGCAACTGCGCGAGATCGGCGATGGGACTCCGCATCAGATTTCCTGCCACCTGGAGCTCCCCAGCTTCGCCCTGACCTCGAGCGATGCTGCGCGACGTTTGCGAGGTGTGGATACGGCCCCGCTCTTAGAGCTTCGGGATCTCAAAGTGCAGTTCCCCGGGCGTAGCCCCGGCCGCCCGATCCGGGCGGTCGATGGTGTCGACTTCACCATCCACCAAGGTGAGACGCTGGGGCTCGTTGGAGAGAGTGGCTGCGGCAAGAGTACCACTGCTCGCGCCCTGGTCGGGCTCGCGCCGGTACAGCAGGGCGAAGCCCGCATCGGCGGCGAGGACGTTTTTGGCCGCAGAGGTAAGCGCCTGCTCGCCTTGCGGCGCAGGGTGCAGATGGTCTTTCAAGACCCCTTCGCCTCCCTCGATCCGCGGATGACCGTGCGTTCGATCCTGAGCGAGCCTCTCGAGATCCACCGGCTGGCTCGGGGCAAGGACAAGCTGCTGCGCTGCACGGAGCTGATGCTCCAGGTCGGGCTCGACCCGCGTTTTCTCAATCGCTATCCGCACGAGTTCAGTGGCGGGCAGCGCCAGCGCATCGGCATCGCCCGTGCCCTCGCCCTCGATCCCGAGCTGCTTCTCCTCGACGAGCCGGTTTCTGCTCTCGATGTATCCATCCAGGCGCAGGTTCTCGAGCTACTCGAGGAGTTGCGCGAGCGGCGCGGTCTTAGCTACCTGTTCATCGCCCACGATCTGTCGGTGGTGCGTCATCTCTGCGACCGAGTGGCGGTGATGTATCTCGGGCGCATCGTCGAAACCGCTCCCGCCAAGCAGCTCTTTGCCACACCACGGCATCCGTATACCCAGGCGCTGCTCTCCGCGGTTCCCGTTCCCGATCCGGTCGTGGAAGCCGAGCGTAAGCGGGTTTTGTTGCCCGGAGACCCGCCTTCGCCCGACCGCGATCCGGCAGGCTGCGCCTTCGCCGCGCGTTGCCCATTGGCGACCGAGCAGTGCCGGCAGGAGACGCCGCAGCTCGAAGGCGAGGGGCAACTCGTGGCCTGCTGGGAGCAGGACCGTGCTGACCAGGCCTGGCAGCGGGAGAGGCTCTAGTCGGGTGCAGAGCGGCAGGAGCTCAGGAGAGGATGCTCTGCAGCCTCTCGCTGAAGCCCTGTAGATCGCCCTTGCTCTCGAGCGGTAGGGTCAGCAGTTCGAGAACCTGGCCGCGCTTTTCGTCGCTTTGTAACCAGATCGAACGCAGTCGCGAACCCAGGGATTGGCCGACGACCCGGGTGAGTAGCATTCCCTCGGGACTTATCGTCTTCGGCCACTTCTCGGTGCCGAGCAGCGTTCCGAGAGATATCCCTTCTTCGAGGCGCCGTGCTAGGTCCCCGAGCTTGTGGTATTGGGCTTCGATGCCCAGGGCATCGCGGTAGAAGAGCAATGGCTTGGGGCGGCGCAGCGGGTTGACCAGGATGGAACAGAGGAAGCCAGCCGATTCGAGTCGGGTATCGGCGACCACCTGCAGCAAGCCGTTACTCCGCTGCCGAGTTTCTGGGATGTGGGTCGAGAGTAGCCAACGTCCCAGTGCTTCGCTGACGTGGTTGGTCCCGGTCTCGTGGAGGACGATGGTCTCCTTGGAGATCGGCTCACTTCCGCGAATTCGTAGGGCAGCGATGAGGCGTCGTGCCTGTTTCGGCTTCTTCGCGATGGTCGCCAGCAGGCTGCGCTGCTCGGGGTCGTGCGTCGTCAGCAGAGTCGGGATCGGTGAGGCTTCGATCTCAAGCAGTCCACCGATGCGTCCGGCCAGTTCGGCGAACCACTCGGCTGGCTGCGGGAGGTAGGCATCCTCTTCGCGGCTATAGCTTCGCAGACAGCTCTCTTCGACGAGCAGTGGGTGGACGCCCTGCCAGCAGTAGCGGCGGGGAGCGAGCTGGATGTATCCCGGCGGCTCCATGCCTTGGCGGGTCATTAGGAAGTGGTATTTCGCTTGGTTCTGATGCAGGACCACCGTCGCGTTCCCGAGCCGGCTCGGGAGAGCGGTTGGGCGCAAGTGCACGTCCCCGACGAGCATGGCTGTGCATCCGCGCCCGTGCTGCTTGAGGTATTGGGCGAAGTGGGCGTCTCGTTTCTCGAGGCCGGGAGGATTCTCTGAGAAGTGTTGAGGATGCTCCGCTGCGAGGATTCTGCAGCCTAGTTCGCGGGCGGACTCGAGCAGCTCAAGGTATCCGCGGGGCGAGATGCAGGGCCAGTTCCGGGCAAAGCTCAGCTCTTCGAGCAGGGCGCTAGCGGGCTTGGAACTGGCGCTCCAACGGTCGACGCTCTCCTGCATGTTGCTGCTGAAGATTTCGACCGCCAGGTAGCGAGGTTTGATGCGGCGCAGCCAGCGAGCGGCCTGCAGCTGAGCTGCTGGAAGCGTGTGGAAATCCCCGATGAGCAGGTAGGGGGAAGTGCGGGCTGTACGGAGGACTGCCTGCTCCTCTATCGAAAAGAAGCTATCGGGAAAGCTAGAGTCGAAGTCGAGCAGGGCTTGCTGCAGTTCGGGCTTATCCGCTGAAACCAGGCAGCGATTCGAACTCGCTATCTTCCGCCACAACTCGACTTGCAGATCCAAGACACGCTGCATGTCAGCCGAATCGGCGATTCTCGGGGCATTTCTGTTCCTGGGTGGAAACAGAGGCTGCCACCGGAGTATCCGGACACTGCAAGGTGGCCTCGTCAGGGCTCGGGACGACAGGATACTCAAGAATCTGCGCTGCCGCCGCGAGCTTTCGCTCCATTCAGCGGCGCAGACGCAGCTCTAGGGCTTGGGAGGTGAAGCCGGCTTTCTTGGCGAAAAGCAGGTAGGCAAAGTCGAGGCGGATGCCGGAGCTGGCGAGGTTCAACCGCGGCAGGGTGAGAGTTGCCGTTGCGCTGCCATTGCGATCCAGCTTGCCCAAGAATTTGGCGAAGACAGGCGTGTTGATCGCGGAGAGCCCGAGGCCGGTGAAGGCATCGTAGTTGAGAGGGATGCTGAGCTTGGAGTTGACGCGCATTCCGGGCTGGGTCCCTGAGGCCGAGCCCAGCATCAGGAAAAACTGTTGAGCATGTTGGCTGCCGGCATCCAGGGAGAAGCGGACGGGGCCGCTCTTCGTCGTGGATACGTGTCCGCGATCGCTATCTAGGCCAGGCTTCCAGCCAGCGAGCCGGGCCCAAAGCCACCAGGCGGCGTAGGCCTTGAGGTTGGCGTTGAGCGGCTGGGAGTGGGCAGAAGAGCAGTCATACCAGTCGACGCCCTTCTTGTGCTTGTTCTGCCACTCGATGGCCCAGTTCCCCAGCTTCTTCAGCTTCGAGTCGTAGTAGTTGCAGGCGTCGTCCGCGTAGGGATACCAGCGCCCGTCGGGGGAGTAGCTCTCGATATCCGCGAAGTCGAAGAGCACCTTGCCGTTCTTGCGGCAGTACTCACGGATCTGCTCGTTGCGCGCTGTTGTATTGCTGCGGCGCCGGATGTCCAGGTGGCCCGTCATGTAGACGAAGCTGCGCTTGGGGTACTTCTTCTCCAGCTCGCTCATCGGCTTGAGATAGTTGCTGATCAGTTGCGCGCTGCTGAGCCGGGAGACCTGGCCGCACCAGGACCAGATCACGACATTGACGTGGGCGTGTGCGGGGTTGTCGAGATACTTCTTCGTCTCGTTGACCCACTTGGGGTAGTAGCCGACATCACCGGCCATACCGCGGTCGTGTAGGTCGAGGGCGCCGTTGGATCCGCCCCGGTTCCACGCGAACTGCGGGCCACCGACGCCGCCGGTGAACTTGACGAGCCCGGACATGCCCGTGGTCAATTGGCTGCCGTGCGAGGTGTGGCCATAGACGATGTGCAGCGACTTTTTGGCCTTGGCGATCGCGGCGATGGGGATGGCTTTCAGGTCGGTGCAGCGATGGTCGACGAGGATGCTCCCTTGCGCCGAAACTGAGGCGGCAAGGAGTAGAGAGAGGGTGAGGGGGGGCAAGCTGATCATGGGTATCCACTGCAAGCAGGTTCGAAGCCCATACAGTATTGGTTAGATGATGCCCGTCGACTAGTCGATGTGCGGGGGAAGCCCTTGTTCTGGCCTTAGTTGGTTCTTGCCGAGCTCCGGCTAGCACAGGGCTCCTAGCCCTCGATTCTCCGCTCTTATGGGGAGAAGCGGGCTGTCTTCGGGGCGCGAGCTTACTTGGGCTCAGCCCTTTGCGGCCTCGACCAGAGCTGAGAAAAGCTGATGCCCGGCCATGTCCTCGTCGCGAATCTCCTGGTGCAGGCGTCGCGGATGCTGTGCCGCCAGGTAGCTGCGGTCGGGGTGCGGCATGAGGCCGAGGACGCGTCCGCTCGGGTCGGTGAGGCCGGCGACTGCGTGGGTGCTGCCGTTGGGGTTGTAGGGGTAGTCCTGGGTCGGACTCCCCTCGGCGTCCAGGTAGCGCAGGGCGACGAGCTTGCTGCGGCCAGCGTCGAAGCGCTCGCTGGCGACGAACTTGCCTTCGCCGTGTCCTACCGGCATTTCGAAGACCATGCCCTTGGGTAGGAAGGCACAGTGCGAGTCCTCGACCCGCAAGCGTACCCAGCGGCATTCGTATTGGCCGCTGGCGTTGTGCACCAGCGAAACCTCCTGCTGCAGGGAGCCGCTGTTCATGCGAGGTAGGAGTCCTAGCTTGACCAATGCTTGGAAGCCGTTGCAGATGCCGAGGATGTAGCCGCCTTCTTGCTCGACAAAACGTAGGAGAGTGTCACCCAGGCGATGGCGCATCTGGCCGGCGAGTACGCGGGCGGAGGCGATGTCATCACCGTGAGCGAATCCTCCAGGGAAGCAGAGGATCCTCGCCCGAAGTAGGCGCTCTGCTTCGGCAAAGAGGACGTGGGTGGTTACGAGTTCTGTCGTGGCGCCGGCACGTTCGAGGGCATCCAGGGTCTCGAAGTCGCAATTGGTCCCCGGCGCTTTCAGGACGAGGGCGTGGGGAGCGGTCATCGCTGGGTCTCCATGTCTGGGATGCAGGGGAGCGGCCCTTTGGCCAGTGGGGCTTGCCACGCGGTTTCGATCTTGTCGATGGGAAGATCGAGGGCCCGGCCGCCATCCTCTCGCTCGACGATGATTCGAGCTTCGGCCGATGTGGTGCCCACGCGCGCAAAGCTTAGGTCGCGGCTGCGCAGGGCTTCCTCTAGCTCAAGTTCGCGACCGGGTGCGGCTTCGATGAGGATTCTCCCGAGGCTTTCGCTGAAAAGCTTGCCGACCTCGTCGACTTCGCCTTCGCTGGGAATGGCTGCGAGTTCGATGCCGGCACCGAACTCGGCGCCGATGGCCATCTCGCTGAGCGCTACCGCGAGGCCGCCTTCGGCGAGGTCATGGGCCGAGGCCACCTGACCGTCGACGATGCACTCGTGCAGTGTGCGATAGCTGGCAATGCTGGCGGCGCTGTCGTGGACGCGAGGCGCTGTGTCGCCGATTTGCTCGATCGCGGCCAAGTAGGCGCTGCCTCCGAGTTCTTGCCTGGTTGTGCCGAGCAAGTAGAGGGCGCTGCCTTGGTGGACGAAGGCGTTGTCGGGGACTTGATCGAGCTCGGGCACGATGGCGAGGGCGCTGACCAGAAGACAGCCAGGGATGGAGATCAGCCGTTCGCCGATCCGGAACTCGTTGTTGAGGGAGTCCTTACCGGAGACGAATGGAGTGCGGTATTGCAGGGCCAGTTCACAGATGGCCTCGGTGGCACGCACCAGGCGGCCGAGCTGCTCGGGGTCATCGCAGTTGCCCCAGCAGTAGTTGTCGAGGACGGCGCAGCGGCTCGGGTCGCCGCCGCGGACCACGACGTTGCGCAGGGCCTCATCGAGGGCTGCTTCGGCCATGGCTGCGGGATCGAGCAGGGAGTAACGCGGGGTCAGTCCGGTCGCGACGGCGAAGCCCACCGGCACGCCGGGCTTGGGGGCCAGGACCGAGCCGTCGCCCGGACCGCGCTGCCGCGTTCCGGAGAAGGGCTTGGCGCCGCTGTAACCCTGGACCTCGTGGTCGTACTGGCGGCAGATCCACTCCTTGGAACAGATCCCCCAGTCGGCGAGGATCTTGAGGAGCATGCTCTCATGAGACTCATCGCTGGGCTGGGCCGGGCTCAGCGCTGGCGGCGACCAGCGGGCCTTGCGCGTCGGCCGAGGGACACCGTTGTGCAGGAAGTCCATCGACAGGTCACAGAGCAGGGTGTCCTCGAAGTAGATCTCGAGGCGGCCAGTGTCGGTGAACTCCCCGAGCACGGCGGTCTCGACCTCGTGCCGCTCGAAGACTTCGCGGAAGCTCTCGACCTTGTCGGCCGGCACCGCGTAGACCATGCGCTCCTGCGCCTCGCTGATCCAAATTTCGGTAGGCGTCAGGCCGCTGTATTTGAGAGGAGCATGCTCCAGGTGCACCCGCGCCCCGATCTTTTCGCCCATCTCGCCGATGGCCGAGCTGAAGCCGCCGGCGCCGCAGTCGGTGACCGCGTCGTAGAGACCGAGATCGCGCGCTTCGAGCTGGGCGTCGAGGACGATCTTCTCTTGGATCGGGTCGCCGATCTGCACGGCGCCAGAGCTGAGCATCTCGCTCTCATCGGTCAGCTCGATGGAGGAGAAGGTGGCTCCGTGGATGCCGTCGCGCCCGGTGCGCCCGCCGGCTGCGAGGATCCTGTCGCCGGGCTTGGCCGCTTTGGGAACTTTGTCCTTGGGGAGGATCCCGACGGTGCCGCAGTAGACCAGGGGGTTGCCGACGAAGTCGTCGTGCACATGCACCGCCCCGGTTACGGTCGGGATGCCCATCGGGTTACCGTAGTCGCGGACTCCGGCAATGATGCCGTCGAGCACGCGAGCGGGATGCAGGCAGCCGTTCGGCACTTCGCTACGCGGCATGTCGGGTGAGGCCACGCAGAACACGTCGAGGTTGCAGAGGGGGCGCGCGCCGAGGCCGGTACCCATGACGTCGCGGATCACGCCGCCGACGCCAGTACCGGCCCCGCCGAAGGGTTCGATCGCAGAGGGGTGGTTGTGGGTTTCGACCTTGATGCAGAGACAGTCGCCCTCGTGGAACTCGATCACGCCGGCGTTGTCGTCGAAGACGCTAACGCAGAAGGGATGGTCGATTTTGACCGTCGTCTCGAAGATGGTCTGCTTGAGCAGGTTGTCATAGCTGCGGCCGCCTTCCATCTCGACGCGACCGGTGAGCGTCTTGTGCTTGCAGTGCTCGGACCAGGTTTGGGCGATGGTCTCCAGCTCGGTCAAGGTGGGGGCGCGGCCGAGCTCCTCGAACTTGGCTTGGACCTGCAGCATCTCGATGGCGTTGAGCGAGAAGCAGCGCTCCTGGCTCAGCTTGACCAGCTCTTGTTCGCTGAGGCCGGTTAGAGGCAGTTCGACCCGGCCTTCGCTGCTGCTGCCACCAGGAGTGGGGAGTCCGGGAGGCAGCGCTCCGACGACGAGCTCTTCGATCACCTCGTTGTGGAGTGAGGCGCCGAGCCGTTTGAGCTGCTCCGGGCTCGGGGCTTCGCGCAGCGGCAGGAGATAGGAGCGGTAGCGGCCGGCGCTATCCGCGGCGATCTCAAGCTCGCGCAGGCCTTCCAGGACGCTGCGCACGACTGGGTCCATGACGCCGGGGCGGCGGCGGACCGTCAGGCGCAGCGCCTTTCCGAAGCCGGGCCAGAGCGCTGCGGTCTCTTCGGGGCTCGCGCCGGAGTGGGCGACGCGGAAGCGGTCGCTCACGGGATCGGCGAGCAGCTCAGCAGCAGCGCGTTCGGCAGCGGCGCGCTCCAGACTGGCCGGCAGCACGTAGCCCCGAATGAGTAACGGCGGGCCCGCCGGCTCGAGTCCCAGCGCTTCGACGAACTCGCGGAGGCGAGGCGCTTCGGGGTCTTCGAGGGGGGGGCGGATTGCAACTTCGATGCACCAAGCGTCCATATCGGCGATATTGCAGCGCCTGGAGGTGGAAGCAAGCGCCGAGGCGCAGGGACCTGGATTCCAGGGCTTTTCGGCGGTGTTGCTTCCGCAAGGCAGGGTCAAGTGAGGCTCGCTCGCGACGACAATGCCATTTGGAAGGACTCGATGGAAGGAAGGGTGGACGGACCTTTGGGACAAGTTCCGCGATCACAGAACGTCGGCGATGGGATGCCGAGCCAGGGAGGCTACTACGAGTCTCCCGGAAAGAGTTCTGCGGGGAAGAGCGAGGGGCGTCCGTCTCGCCTCTTGTCGGGCAAGGATGAGGTGAGCCTGAACGGATCCGTCGAAGTTGCCCTCGCCATTGTCAAAGAGTCCTTGGTCGATGCTTTTCGCCGCGAACTCGGGGTTTCCACGCCACCTATGACCTATGGACCGACCCGAGAACTGCAGCGCGATCCAGAGCTGGTGGCCGAGAGCATGTTGAGCGAGATCGGTGCCCTGTTCAGCGCCGCGGAAATGGCGGGTGTCACCATCGAAGGGCAGATCCTGGAGCAGGCGACGCGACACGGGGCCGAGGAGGCCCTGCAGATCATCCAGCAGCTCGATCTCTCAGGAAGCGAGTGCGCGGATGCCGTCGATCGCTTCCTCGCCGCTTGGGCAGCGCAGTTGGCTCGGCTCAGCGCTGGGGCAGAGGACTCGGGCCCGGACGAGAACCCGCTCTGATCTAGGTTTCGCGGGGCAGCCCGCTTCTGCGGCCGGTTTTTCTCGCCCTGCTTCTTCGCGGCAGCACTCGCCTGCGAACACTCGCTTACTAGCAACTGTGCCCGTCGCGCTGACGATCGGCGACGAGCTGCGACAAGCGCACTCGAATGGTGCCGAGCAGGTTGGTGAAGAACACCGCGATCTCGTAGCCGTCTTCGCCCGCGTCTTGGCAGCGAACGACCGCCCCCTCGATCGAGTGTGTCTTCCCGTCGAGCTCAAGGTCGATGCCCACGAGAGTCATCTCGGGGATCGGCTCCGGGAAGAAACAGCAGAGCCCGGCGGTCGAGATGTCGCGGAGCTCGGCTTGGTGGTCGGCGTCACGAGCCTGCATTCGCATGGGGAGGCGGCTTTTGACCCGCATCGCCTGGCGTCGTTCTTGAAATGTTTGCCTCTCCATTTGTTCTCGAACCTGCGCCATGGGGCCTCCAAATCGAAGGGGGATGATAGCAGGGCATTTGCTGCTAGGTCGTTGAAAAAGATTCGAGAGATGGAGGCTAGGCCTTCCCCATCGCTCCTTGCTGGGCTGTGCCCTCTGCCAACACTCAAGCGCACGGGCCATGTCTGTCTGGACTCGCATCGCAGCATGGCCCCGCATAGGATTCCCCACGGACTCGGGACCTTGATCGCACGGAGGCGATGCGCCCGAGGATTTGTGCCCGAAGATTTGTGAATCGCGATGATGTGGGGGAAAAATGGCCAGCTTTAACAAGGTCATCCTGATGGGAAATCTGACGCGCGACCCAGAGATGCGCTCAACCCAGGGTGGCACGCAAATCTGCAAATTCGGCATCGCGACGAACCGAAAATTCCGGACGCAGGCCGGTGAGCAGCGCGAAGAAGTCTGCTACGTCGACGTGACCGCCTTTGGGCGTCAGGCCGAGCTGATCAACCAATACATGAGCCGTGGGCGCCCGATCTTTCTTGAAGGGCGGCTGCAGTTCAGTAGCTGGGAGACCCAGGATGGCCAGAAGCGCAATAAGCTCGAGGTCGTTGTAGAGAACTTCCAGTTCATGAGGAGCGGCCAGCAGGGACAGGGTGGTGGGCAGCAGGGCCAGGGTGGCTCTGCTCGTAGGGCTCCCGCCAGCGACTGGCAAAACTCGCAGGGCGGCGGCTTTGGTGAGGGAGAGGGCTTCGGCGAGTCGGCCGGCGGCGACGATATCCCCTTCTAAGTCTCGCCCTCCTGAGTCTGGGCGTGGCTGCCCTCAAGTTCCGCTTCTGATTGGTCGATCAGCCTCCGGGCCGGGGTTCGGATCGTTTCGGATCCTCGCCAAGAACCCGGGCCATCGGGAGACCAGTCCATGGAAGCTAGCAGCGACGTCCTCGCGAGCCTGGAGGCTCGCGCCGAGGAGCGAAGCCTCGCGGATCTCGAGAAGCGGGGCAAAAAGACCTTGCGCGTGATCCGCAAGCGCGAGATCGCGGCCTTGTTGCAGGAAGCCGTCGAGCGTGCCGTCGAGAAGACGGGCCTGGTTCCTCCTGAGCAGGTCGAAGAGCTACGTGAGCGTAGCCAAAAAGAGTTCGCCGACCTCAAGGAAGAGTGGCAGAACGAGCGCTGCGAGCATGCAAAGCTCGAAGCCCGTGTCCAAGAGGAGCAGGAACGGGCTCAGGAACTCGAAGAGGTCGCCAGCTCGCTTCGGGAAGAACTCGATGAGGCCCAGCAACGCATCGGGGAGCTTGAGGCGCAGGTTTCTGCGCAGCAGCAGGCGCCGGTAGCGGCGGCTCAGGAAAGCGCGGCGGCTCAGGAAGCTCCCAGCTTCGCCGGTGGCGGCGACAGCGCCTCGGCGATGCTGATGATGAAGATGATGGAGGAGATCCAGACGCTGAAGGCGCAGGCCCAGGGGACGCAAGCCTCGGCCGCAGCTCCGGCGCCGGCTGACGATGGTCTCGCCTCGAAGCTGGATCAACTCGTTTCGGGCCTCGACAAGAAGCTCGAGAGCTTTGGCAAGAAGATGGGCATCAGTGCTGCGGTCGACAATGCCGAGGTCGATTACAGCGGCCTATTCGAGAAGGACGGCGCCTCAAACGTCGAGACCAATATGGGCGACGTTGAGGTCGAGAAGCGCAAAGGCGGTGGCATCGCCGCGAATCTCGAACGAATGAAAAAACTGCGGGGCGGTTGAGCCCTTCAGGTCCTCCCAAAAACACTCGATACCGATCACCAACCGACAAGCGCGTCGTTAGAGGATGAAAATGGACCAGGAAGATTATCAGGACATCGACCAGGAGGCCGCGGGCCAGGTCACGCAGGAAGAGCAGAGCACGGATAGTTCTGAGCTATTGCTCGGTAAAGGGCTAGACATCGGCACGGCGAATATTGCTGCGGCCCACCAGACCGATGACGGCGGCATTTCGGTGACCGTCGAGCGCAACGCGTTCTTGGACATCAAGTCCGACGTGTACTCCAAGAACATGCTGACCAAGCTCAAGGTCCCGTACGTGGTGCACAACGGCAACCTCGTGGTCATTGGGCAGTCTGCGTTCGAACTCGCCAATATCTTTTCTCGGGAGACTCGACGCCCGATGAAGGACGGCCTGATCTCTCCGAGCGACGTCGATGCCCTGCCGATGATCAAGCTGATCATCGAGAAGGTGCTCGGGCAGCCGGCGCAAGAAGGCGAGAACTGCTATTTCTCGGTGCCGGCCGAGTCGCTCGATAGCGACAACAACATCGTCTACCACCAGGGTCTGTTTGAAGGCATGCTCCGCAAGATGGGCTATAACGCCAAGGCCATCAATGAAGCCCACGCCGTGGTCTTCAGCGAGCTCGCCGAATCGGACTTTACCGGCATCGGTTTGTCCTTTGGCGGCGGCATGGTCAATGCTTGCGTGTGCTACAAGACCATCCCGGCTCTGTCGTTCTCGGTGGCTCGTGGCGGCGACTGGATCGATACCAACGTCGCTAAGGTTCTCGGTGTGAAGGGCAGCAAGGCCACCCACATCAAGGAGAGCTCCGGCGATATCCGTGATCCGAAGTCGCGCGAAGAGGAAGCGGTCGCGATCTACTATCGCAACCTGATCCACTACGTGATGGAAAACCTCTCCAACCGCTTCAGCGCTGGACAGGACATGCCGACCTTCCCCGAGCCGATCGATATCGTCTGCTCCGGTGGCACGAGCATGGTCAAGGGCTTCACCGAGGTCTTCAAAGACGAATTCGCCAAGCTGGACTTCCCGATTCCGATTCGGGATATCTTCCACGCCAGCGAGCCGCTCAACAGCGTTGCGAAGGGTTGCCTCGTCGCAGCCGCAATCGGCGACTGAGCCAGAACGGCGCTTCGTTGGTACGGCGAGGAGCAGAGTCGATACGTCGGCTCTGCTCCTCGCTTGCGTTAACCTTGTACTCTCTGCTGCCGTGATACCAACTCAACGGCTTGTTACTTAGCGCCAGTGTTATTGTCTGGCTTGAAAGGCAGGGTATAGCGCTGCGGCCAGTTGTGGTGTTTGTAGAGGTTTGCGTGGTGCACGCTTATCTCTAGTTGTTTCGCCTTCTCCGGAGCGGGGAAACGGGCTTCCAGGACCTTGCTTTTCGGGTCAAAGCGCACAGGGACGCGCTGGTTGTCGACGAAGACGGCGGTGCTCGAGCGCAGGATGCGGGGTTTATCGTGACCCCACCAGTCGGGGAGACCCTCGTCCAGAGTCGTGCGCAGGACCAGGTCCTTGCCGTCGCGGCTGAGCTTGGGAGGGCTCTGCGTGGGGCGGCCACCGTAGGCATATTCGACGAGGCCCAGGTAAATCGCATAGGCCTCTCGCAGGTTGTAGGCCGCGTCGCGGAGGCGCTGTTCCTCAACGGGCTCGGTAAAGAAGGACGCCTCGATTAGAAAGGCTGGGACCTTGGCGTGGCGTAGTACGCCAAAGCCGGCCATATACATCTGCGTATCGTTCATCAATACGCTGGTTTTTCCGACTTGGGAGCAGCGCAGCTCGGCACCGATGCGGTGTCCCACGTATTTGGCTGCATCCAGGCCTACCTCCGATTGGTCTGGGGAGCCATGGAACCAAATGCTCGGGTAGTTGGGTTCAGGGCGAGAAAAGGCGTTGTGGTGCAGGCTGATAAAGAGGTCGGCGCCCTTACCGCCATCCGGCCTTGGATGTTCGTTGGCGATTTGGGCCCGGCGGAAGAGCGTGTCCTTCAGGCGATCGTCGGCTGCCTCGCTGCATTCCCCTTCGCGGGTCAGGGTCACCTTGGCACCCGCGTCCACTAGTAGCCGGCGCAGCAGCTTGGCGACCCGCAGATTCATTTCTGCCTCGCGGACTCCGGTTGGCCCGCGCTTATAACCCGCAGCATCGGCGCGGCCGCCATGGCCAGGGTCGAGGACGATAATCCAGCCTTTCAGGTATTTCTCTGCCGGATGCCGTGGCGCTGGAAGCGGCCGGGCGTGGTCTTGCCATTCGCCCCGATGCTTGAGCTGCTCGAGCACGGCCTCGAGAGACAGGGGTTGCCAGCCTTCTGATCCGGCCTTGTCGAGGTGCGAGGCCAGGTGGGTGGGGCCTTCCTGTTCTGGGCCCTTGCAGCCAAGAACTAAGAAGAGCAGTGGGAACAGGGAAAGAAGAAGAGGCGAGGAGGGTCTCATGCTGGCTACGGTCGAAGGAGTAGAGGGAGTCGGTTCAGAGGCTACGAACGAGGTCAGGCATTGCCGAGAGTGTCGTCCACATGCTGAGTAGGGCAATCGCGAGGCCCAACGCCAAAAGCATGCCGAGTTCGTATCCGTAGAGCTTGGCGACGGCGCCACGGCTGCAGCCGATGTTTTCGAGAGTCTGCATTTCCGCACGCCGCAGCCTTGCTGAGAGGCCGAGGATCAACGCGAGCAAGAGCAAGGTGCAGGCGCCGAGGACCAGGGCGATGCTGTCGAGCACTTGTTTGATCTGAAAGACAAAACGCAGTAGCTCGTCGATGACCTGGGTCGGCGCGTCCATGCGCCACTTTTTCGCGGTATTGATGCGCGCTTTTAGGATCGTGGTTTTCTTGGCGCTGGGGGGAGCAACGAGGATGGCGGTCAGCGGAAGCAGTTCGCTTTTCTCGTGGAAATGCCAAGAGTCGAAGTTCTCGTCGGTCACTTCCTGGTATTGCATTACCGCCGGATTGACGTGAATCTGGTTGTCCTTCTTGCCGAACAGGACCTTTTCCGGCAGCTTTTCGGCGGCCTCGTGTCCGTGCGCCAGTCCATCGAGGATCCATGCCGTCTTAACGTCGCAGAACACCGCTGTGTCGTCGGGACCGCCGCTCTCGGCCAGCACTCCGGTAATGCGCATCTTCAGCGCTGGCGGTTTGCTGATGTCGTAGAGTTCACGCTGATCGCTGAGGATGTGGTCGCCGGCGCTCAGTCCGTGACGTTTGGCGACACTGGCGCCGAGCACGCAGTCGCCGAGGCGCAGCGGCAGTGTTCCCTGCTGCGGTCGTAATCCGCGGAAGGCGAAGTATTCGAGGCTGGTGCCGACGAGGGGGGCGCCCTTTGCCGTGTATCGCACGTGCAGCGGCATAACCAGCCCGAACTCGCTGCCCGCGAGTTCCTCAAACTGTTGGAAGGGGATGGTGTCGATCTCGCCTTGCCGGAAATACAAGGCAGCGAGGGTCAAGTCGAAGCGGTTGCCCCGGGGGCCCATCACCAGTGGGGTCGACTCGGCTCGTTTGCTGAGCGAACTCTCATAACGGGCGACCAGTTCGCCGGTGGTGAGAGGCAGGAAAACCGGGACCGCAATACAGAAGGCCAAGATCAAGCTTTGCACGCGTTGGTGCTGCAGGTGCCTCCAGGATAGAAGAACTAGCCCCTTCAACGGTCCTCACCTTCGCGCTCGATCAGCGGCAGTTGTTGTTCCAGGCTTTCTAACTCTGGCTTGCGCTCCTGCGACAGAACTCGGTGTTCGGAGATGCGCCAGCCTTGCTCGGTTCCGACGATGCGATAACGGGCACTGTATTCGTGGACACGAACGTGGTCATGCCCCCAGTGGAATACCGCGCCTTTGACTCGCCACTTGGCGCGGGCAGAAAAGGTCGGTCGGCCGTTCTCACGCTCGGCGCCCACGAATTCGAAGGAGAGCGGCTTTACCGATTGCACCCGGCTCATCGCGCCACCTTCGTCGCGCATGACGAGGCTCTCGTAGACCTGGGTGTAGAGTTCTTCGAGATAGGGCCCCAGGGTGCTCCGTGCGAGGGCGTCGTAGATGTCGCTCTCTTTGCTGTAGTCGAAGGCGCGGTAGATGTTGGCGTGCAAGGGTTCGAAGATGTTTTTCGCGGCGCCAGCGTCCGGGAGCTGGCCCTGTCCGGCAAAGGGCACTTTCACTTCGATACGTGCATAGGGCCAAGTCAGCCAAGCGATGGCGCAGAGCCCTAGCGCGGGGCTGAGGCGTAAGAGGCGGTCTTGCCTTGAGAAGAGCAGCCAGCCGCTCCCGAGTAAGAGGCTTACTACCCCGAAGAAGGGCAAGGCTAGCTTTGGCGACCGTGGCGGCGTCGGCACCGCCGCGAACTTTGGGGTGAAAGAGTTTTTACTTCGGCGCCAGAGGTAGCTGGGGCGATCGGCAGTGAACTCCAGTCGCCGATCTTCTCCCATAATACTCAGGACAGATTTGATGATCATCGGCGGCGCCGGCATGTCATCGAGCTGCATGAGTTCATTGGGAGGGTAAGCGCCCCAGCCGAGTTCGATTTCCTGCGGCTCGCTTTTCAGCGAGTAATGAAAGACGATTCGAGCCTTGATCAGGGCCCTGGTGCCGAGTCGCGGAAACAGGGGCAAGAGGCTCATGTCGGCCTGCTCGACCTCGAAGTCGCTGATGCGTGGCGTGATCAGGACGCCGTCGGCCTTGACGTGATTGGACTTCTTGAAGAAGTCGGAGAGGGCGTGCTGCAAGCCTTCGTATTCGACTTGGTGCAGCCTCTCATCGTCTTCCCTGGGGAACTCGAGCACCTCATCGACGAAGCCGAGGTTGACTGCGATGTCGTAGCGCACCTCGTCGCGTTCGATGCGGATCCGTAGATCGGCGTCCGGTGCGTCGGAAGGGTGCCAGGTGGGGAGTCGTATTTCGCTGAGGGTGCTGAGCGAGGCTAGGCAGCTGAGGAAGAGGGCGAAAAGCATGGCAGGAGGCTACGAAGCCTGGGTCCCGAGTGGGAGAAAGGAATCGCCTCGTGGGCTAACAAGGCCAATAAGCTGTCCTCGCCCCGCGTATAGCGCAGCTTCGAGGCGACAGGTCCGGCCCCTGCGGCTAGTCTCTCCGCCTCTCTTTGTATATTTCCCAGCTGCCTACACGCCCTTGCGTTTCTCGTAGGCGGTTCGAAGGAGCCCAGCACACGATGAAGTCTCCCTACCTCAGCATTGCGCTCGCCGCATCGCTCCTCCTTGGCAGCTTTTCAACAAAGCAGCTTTCGGCGCAGAAGGCGGCGAAAGCTCCGACGATCCGGGATGCGTATAAAGCTCATGGCACGGACCTCAAGGTCTATGACGAGCACCTGACCTTCTTGGCCAGCCCCTTCCTCGAAGGGCGTCTGCCCGGCACCCGGGGTATGGAAATCGCCAAGGACTACGTGCAGCACTTTTTCATGAAGGCGGGGCTGCAGCCTCCTTTCGCTTCCGGTCAGAGCTGGCGTCAGGACTTCCCGCTCCGCGGCGTCCGGGGGGTTGTGTCTTCCCATATGCGGATCGGCGAGCAGCAGCTCGTTGCCGGCCAGGATTTTCATGCCCTAAGTCTTGGGGCTGGTGGCCAGGCGAAGGGCGAGCTGGTCTTCGTGGGTTATGGCATTCAAAAAGGTGCAGGAAGCTACAGCAGCTTTGCGGAGGGGGACGATCTCACGGGCAAGATCGCAGTCTGTCTTCGCTTCGAGCCGATGGACGCAAGCGGCAAGAGTAAGTGGGTCAAACGTGCGCGTTGGGGCATGCGTGCTGGATTCGCCTACAAGATGCGCAGCCTGCTGAAGCTGAACCCGAGCGCCATCCTCTTTGTCAATCCTCCGGGCGCAGCCGATCCGCGGGCCAAAGGCTTGATGGCGGCGGCCACGGGCGGCAGGACGCGCGGCCAATTGCCGGTGTTTGCGCTCAGTGACGCCGCCGCAGAGCACCTAGTCAAAGCGTACGATCCCCAGCAGCGCTCGCTGATGCAGCTGCGCATCTTGGCCGACGAGGGCCGTGTCTTCGTGCCGCTGGGCGTCGAAGGCGATGTGAGCGCCAAGATCGGCTTCACCGGCACCAAGGGGCAAAACATCGGTGGGCTACTGCCGGGCAAGGGCGCTTTGGCGGACGAAATCGTGGTCATCGGTGCCCACCTCGACCATCTCGGCATGGGCCAGTTTGGCTCGCGTTCGGGCGGCGGCGAGCTGCATCCGGGGGCCGACGACAATGCCTCGGGCGTCGCCGCGATCCTGATGATCGCCGAGAAGCTCCGCAAGGAATACGACGCGATGCCCGCCGAGGCCTCGGCTCGTTCGATCTTGTTCCTGGCGTTCAGTGGCGAGGAGTCCGGGCTCAACGGCTCGCGTTACTACACCCGCCATCCGATCGCGGCAGTGGCGAAGCACGCCATCATGCTCAACTTCGACATGATTGGCCGCATCCAAAACGGCGGGCTCTCGGTTTCCGGCACTGGCACGGCGAAGGGCATGATGACGTGGCTGAAGCCGGTTCTCGATCGCTCTCCCCTCGATCTGAAGGTGAGGAAGGGTGTCATGGCAGCCTCGGACCACTTCCCCTTCCACCAGGCTCAGATCCCGACGCTCTTTGCCATCGTGTCGCCTATCCATGGCGACTACCACACGCCGCGGGATACTGCCGACAAGATCAACCGCGTCGATGCCGTGCACGCCATGCGTCTCTACAAAGAGATCGGCTTGGCGGCGGCGACGCGCCAGGCGCGCTTCGAGTTCGCAAGAGGCGGGCAGCAGCAGCAGCGGCAGCGGCGGCGCGGGCGCAGTGCGGTCAGGGTGAGCTTCGGTATCAGGCCTGGTAGCTATGACGCGGATGAGCAGGGTGTCTTCGTTGGTGGAGTGACCCCGGGGAGCCCCGCCGAGAAGGGCGGCCTCGAGAAGGGCGACCGTATGGTCGAATGGAACGGCAAGCCCATCGGCAACGTCATGTCCTGGATGCGCTTCCTCCTTCAGGCCAAGCCCGGAGACAGGGTCAAGGTCACGGTTTTGCGCAATGGCAAGAAGAAGGTCCTCGAGGTCACCTTGCAGGGCCGTCGCCGCTGAGCGCGGATTATGGCTTCGCTGCGGATCACGCTTCGTTACTTCGCTGCAGCCCGCGAACTGGCGGGCTGTGACTGCGAGAGCTGGGAACTCTCCGGTGCTCGCAGCCTCGCCGATCTGCGGACGGAGCTGGTGGCGTCGCACCCGGGGTTGGCGCAGCTCCCCTTCGTCTTCGCCGTCAACGAGGACTATGCTGAGCTGGCGACCCTGCTCAGCGATGGCGATGAGGTCGCGCTGATCCCGGCGATCTCCGGAGGCTGAGTCCACTATTGCTGAGCTAGATGCCGATGCCCTCTCTGCACTTTTCCTTCACCCATGAAGCCATCGATGCACGGCCTCTCGAGGCGGCCTGTCGCAGCGACCAGGATGGCGCCTTGCTGACCTTCTGGGGCGTCACTCGCGACCACCATGAGGGCGAGGCTGTGGCCGGGCTGGCCTACGAGGCCTACGAGCCCATGGCCATCAAGAAGATGCAGGCCATCCTCGAAGAGCTTGGCGCTCGCGAGGGCGTAGGCAGCATCCACTGCGTCCACCGCCTTGGCGAAGTGCCCATCGGCGAGGCCAGTGTTTGCGTCGTGGTGTCGGCGCCGCACCGAGGGCCTGCCTTCGATACCGCGAGGGATCTGATGGATCGCTTGAAGCAGGAGCTACCGATCTTCAAGAAGGAGCGGCTTGCCGGTGACAAGGGCAGTCGCTGGGTTGGAGACCTACCTCAGGTCTGAAGGTCGAGGGCGCTGCAATCGCGACAAGTCATCGCGGCAAGTCATTGCGGTAAGCAATCGCGGCAGGCGTGACGCTGGGCGGCCCAGCATCACTCGCCAATCACCTTCACCAGCACGCGTTTGCGCCTGCGCCCGTCGAACTCGCCGTAGAAGATCTGCTCCCAGGGACCGAAGTCGAGGGCTCCCTCGGTGATCGCTACCACGACTTCGCGCCCCATGATCTGGCGTTTGCAGTGGGCGTCGCCGTTGTCCTCGCCCGTCAGGTTGTGGCGGTAGCGATCGATAGGCGCGTGTGGCGCCAGCTCTTCGAGCCAGCGTCGGTAGTCATCGTGCAGGCCCGGCTCGTCGTCGTTGATGAAGACCGAGGCGGTGATGTGCATGGCGTTGACGAGGACGAGGCCTTCTCGGACCCCGCTGTCGTGAACGACTCGCTCGACATCGGGCGTGATGTTGACCAAGCCCATGCGCTCTGGGATCTCGAACCAGAGCTCTTCGCGGTGGGACAGCATGCTCTGCGCCTCCTTTCTTGGTGACTCGATGACGCGCGTGAAATCACTGCGAGCGTAGTTTGAGTCAGGGGGGCTTCGCAAGCAGGACAGCTGTGGAAGCCCGGGGCAGGCCTCAGCCCTGGTCACGCGGTCGTCGGGTAGGCGCGACCTCTTGCTGCCCTTGATCTAGCAGCGGAAGCCCCCGGGAGCATTCTCCCGGGGGCTTCCGCGACACGGCTTCGTCTGCGATCAGCGCGGCGCTCAGCCGCCGATGCGCACGCCGCCGCCGTTGGTCCAGCTCATTTCGAATTGGCTGCCGAGGCGTTCGAGGACCCAGAACTGGTTGTAGAAGCGCACGTGGATCAGGTTCTTGTCGTTCGGGATTGGCAGGGCGATGGTGCGATTGCCGGTCGAGCCGGTGCTTCCGGTGGTGAGCAGAGAGTCGTAACCGACGTAGAGCTTGCAGCGGCGCCAAAACGGCAATTCCCACGGCAAGAAGATCGGGCCCCACTTCAGTGACGAGGGGGAGAAGATCAGGCCGTAGGGGCGGAGTGGTGATGCACCTATGAGCTTCACCTGCAGCGAGGTCCCGATCGCAGCGGGGCCGTGGTAGGAGAGGCGCGCGGCACCGGTGCGGCCGTGGACCTTGAGGGCGATGGGCGTGGTGTAGCCGGTCGTGCCCCCGTTCCATTTGCTCTGCGTTGTCCGCTTCCAGAAGTAGCTTGCTTTCGTGCCGCTGTTCAGGCTCATCCGCAGACGCTGCTGGGTCGTTTTCAACGTGGTGACTCCCACGTAGAAACTCGTGCCTTTGGCGAAGAAGACCGGGGCCGCGAAAGCCGTGGGGCGCCATCTGCTGATGGTGTCCATGGGCATGATGCCATGGCCCACTCGCTGGCCGGGGCTGCCACCCGGGCCGTTGGCCCGGTAGAGATTGGTCCCGATGGTGGGGTTGCCGCTTGAGATACTTGCGAAGAGTTCGAAACCGTCGACCCACATGTCGGCAGGGGCCGTCACCTTGATCGCGAAGTCGGTGTCGTTCGAGAATGCGGTCGTCGAGTTGCTCGTCGCGTAGGGGTTTAGCTGTGTGCGGGCGGTGAAGATCCGGCGGGCGAAGGGATTGCTATAGCTGTTCCAGGCCGAGGAGCTTTTCGACTGCCAGTAGTACGAGGTCTTGTAGGTCGTGCCCGAGGCTTTGGGGTAGAAGGTCACGCTCGAGCTATCGGGGATGATGTAGCCGACGTAGTAGGTGGAGCCCCGGGGGATGAAGATCGGGGTGAAGTGCACGTCCTTGTAGCCGTTTGAGCTGTCGACTCTCCTGATGACCGCGCGCACTGCGGAGTTGAGCGGGCGGCCTTTATCGTCCGCGAGTCGGAGCTCGAAGCGCACGCTGGCACTACCCGAGGCGACCCGGCAGCGGAAGCCGAAGCCGCTGACCCACTGGTCCGAATCCGCGTAGTGGCTGTGCATGAACTTGGCACCTCTGATGTAGGGCGCCGTCGCGTTGCCGCTGGCGAGTTGGTTTTCGTTCTCGCAGTACTTCGTGTGCACACGCAGGGGGAACTTGATGTAGCTGTAGCTGTAGGGACCACTGAACTTCGTGTCCTTGGGCCCGCGGTAGTAGTACGGGGTGCTCGATCCCTCATCGGTAGAGATGCGATAGTTGTTTGGGATTTGGAAGCCGACGTAGTAGATCGTTCCCTTCCGGACGAAATAGGGTCTCCAGTTGGCCCGATTCCAGCGTGAGGTTGTTGACTGCAGCATTCCCCGGGCCCGGACGCGGGTGCCAGGGCTACCATTGGGTCCGTTGTTGAGATACATCTCGGCGCCTGCCCAGGCCGAGCCTTTGGTTACGCGGCTGAGGCAAGAAATGCCGGTCACGAGCATGTCGCGATTTGCATACACGGGGAGGACGATGCGAGCATTGGCCTTCCAGGCGCGGTTGTTGGTGGTCGTCGCGTCGGCGTTGATTCCCTTGGCCCAGGTTCCTTGTCCCTGCCCGCGTGAGTTCTTCGTGTTGCAAGCCGAGCCGAAGGTGTAGGTGTAACCCCTGTCGTAGCTGTCGATACGCCAGGCTACCTTGCGATGGGAGAGTGGACCCTGCCAGGAGGGGCTGATCGGTGGGCCCCAGAAGTAGGTCGTGTTTGAGCCGTTGATGAGATCGACATAGAACTGGCCGGTCTTGGGGATCTTGTAGCCGATGTAGAAGACCCGGCCTTTCGACAGGTAGAGCGGGGCGCTCAGGGGCGAGCCACGGAAGGCTGCCGATTTCCAGGCAAACATCGAAGACGTTCGCACCGGCGTTTTCGCAGGCTTGCCGGAGCTGTCGAGGAAGAGGCCGGTTGTGACCTTCAGTTTCTGCAAGTTCGTTTGGCAGAAGAACTCGAAGTTGGTGATGGTCATGTTGCGGGGCGCGACGACCTTGTGCACGAACCAGCGGTCCTTGAGGAAGACCAGCTTGCTGAGGGTGCCGCCGTTCTTGTTCAGCGCCACGACGCCCTTCTCCTGCGGGCTCAGGATGGGGCCGGTTAGCGATCCAGGAGGAGTGAAGGGGCTGGAGTTCTGGATGCTTGGGAAGACAGGGGCGTTACCGACCGTGCCATCGGGGTTGTGCTGCTGTTGCGGGTTGCTGCCGTTGAGGCTACCCGAGGCATGTTGTGCCGCGAGATAAGGGCAGACGGCAAGCGCCGCTACCAAAGTAATTGGGAGCTTCATGGATCGTTCTCTGAGAAGAGGTAATGAGCTGCTTGGCCTTATCGCTGGCGAATCCCGGCAAGGCCAAGCGTTCCAAATTATGCGTATTGGGCCGGGGCGGGAAAGCGGCAAAACGTCGCAGCACTACGGAGTCGTTAGCTGGGCACTGCACGCATGGCTTAGCTGCGATGGGCGGCGCTGGGAAGTGCTGCTCGGGCTTTGGAGGGGGCGCGGAGTGCGCATCCTCCAATAACTGGAGTCGGTCTTCAGGGAAACGGGCGAGTCGACCGGGAGCAGCCGCGCGAACACCGCCAGGTGGTCACTTCCCCGGAGCTCGCTGGTGTAGCGCTCCGTTACTCTCCATGACTTTCCCACCAGCACGTGGTCGATGAGGACCCAGAGCCTGCTGATCGGCGAAGAACTCGACCGGAAGGGCTGTCGCCCGAAGCCGCGGCGCGAATCTCGCAATCCTGTTGCCCGGGGGAGGCCGCTGAAGACCGGGGAGCTGCCCGAGAGGTTGAGGTCGCCGGCGAGGATGGCGGAGCCCCGGTCTCGCGGTCCCAGGTCTCGGGTGCCGGCGAGAGCCGGACGTGAGGGTGAACGGGCAGCTTGTTCAGGAGGGCACGCCAGCCGGCGTACGAGCCGGCGCATCGCTCACTGGCCTTTGGGCGAACGATGCTCGTCTACACTCACCATGCCAGAACTCCCTGCCTAAGGGGCTGGGGCAGCTGCCACAGGAGCCGGAGCTCTTGCTCAGCCCGAGACCGAAATGCCGTTCACGCAGATCCAGGGAAGGATGGCGTCGCCGTAGTCGACGCGTTCGGCGGAGATCGAGTCGATGTCCTTGAGCATCTGGGCAATGTTGCCTGAGATCATGACTTCGCTGATTGGCCAGGCGACCTTGCCGTCTTTGACGTAGTAGCTGTTCTTGGCTACGCCGGTGAAGTCGCCGTTGCTACTCGGGTGGCCGCCGGAGAAGCGCCCCAGCACCAGCCCCTCGCCGATACCCGCGATCATCTCTTCGAAAGAGGATGCTCCCGGGTCAATGACGAAGGCGCCGCCGTGGTTCGCTGCACGCGCCTTGCCGGTCTTGCGCGAGCCGTAGAGCCCCAGCAGCTGTGAGCGCAGCACGCCGCCGTCGACCAGGGTGCAGTCCTGCGCTTCGAAGCCATCGCCGGTGACCGCGTAGCCGGCGGCGATCTCGTCGCTGCGCGGCCGGCAGTGCAGGCTAAAGCGCGGGTCCGCGATCGATTCCCCGATTGAGTCCTTGTAGATCGAGGTGCCGGAGATCATCGCCATGTCGCCGAGGAAGCCGGCGAAACTGCCGAGGAAGCTCGGTAGGCAGTCGGGAGTCATCACGACCTTACCGACGAACTTCTTGCCGATGCCTTTGGTCACGATCTGCTCGCCGCTCTCGCGCAGCAGGCGGTCCACCGAGCCGATTTCGAAGAGCTCGGCGTCGAGATTACGTCGCTTGAAGCCGGTGTAGTTGAACGAGGAGCTGTTCTTGCCTTCACGGCTGGTGAAGAAGGTCGAGAAGGAGTAGAGCCCTTCGCGCTCGGCGAAGTCGACGCCGTTGCTGTTCGAGAACTGCTGGCTCGCGGTCGTGAAGTCGAGCTGCACTTCCTCCTGACCCGTGCGCGGATAGCGCTCCTTGACGTAGCCCAGGAAGCGGCTGAGGCGCTCGTGCATCAGTTCGAGTTTCGGCGCCGAGTCGCCTGACTCGAAGCTCTTGGGCTCCCCAGCCTCCGCGATGTCGTTGGCCTCATCGGGCTGCGAGTTGCGCGCCAGCTCGACGACATCCCTCGCCGCCGCGTCGATTGCGTCGCGCTCGAGCTGGTTGATGACAATCGAACCCTTGCGCCCGTCGACCAGCGCTGTCAGCGAGACATCGGCGCCTAGGGTGGTGCGCAGGAGGCTGATGTCGTCGTTGGCGACGTTGAACTCCGACTTCTCCGAGAGCGTCAGCACGCACTGCGACTTGTCGGCGCCGGCCGCTAGCAGGCGTTCGATGCAGTACTGGGCGAGCTCTTTGTCGGCCTGGATCATGCTCTTGCTCGTCATTTCACTTGCCTCCCATCGTCACGCTGCACTTGATCGCCGGGCCGCCCATGCCCACGGGGATGAGCTGCTTCTTGCCGCACATACCGCCAGCGCTCCAGACCATGTCGCCGGAGACCATCTCCACGGTCTTGAGCAGATCGAAGGCGATGCCTGAGATCGTCGTGTCCTTGATCGCACGGCCCAGCTTGCCGTTTTTGATCTCGTAGCCCTGGGTGACCGCGAACATGAACTCGCTGGTCGAGTCGGCCTGACCATTGCCAGGCTTCATCAGGAAGTAGCCGTCGTCGATCGAGGCGATCATCTCGTCCAGCTTGGACTGCCCCGGCAGGATCGCCGTGTTGCGCATGCGGATCAGCGGCTCGTCGCTGAACTGGTAGGCGCGGGCGTTGCCAAGGGGCTCGTGGCCGAACTCCGCGGCCGTCTCCTTGTTGTGCATGTATCTGCGAAGCACGCCGTCCTCGATGATGGTGACATCGCGCGACTCGGTCCCTTCGTCATCCACGTGCACGGGCACTGGGCAGGTTTTGCCGAGCGCCGTGTGCGCGAAGTCGACCAGAGTCACCAGCGGGGATGCGACCGTCTCGTTGAGGTAGTGCCTCGCTACGGATCCACCGCGCACGAAGTCGGCCTCGGTTGTGTGCCCGATCGCCTCGTGGGCGAGGATACCGGCGAGGTCGGCGGCGAGGATGCAGGTCTTGGTGCCGGCTTCGGCGTAGATGCCCTCGCTCTTCTTGATCGTGTGCTCGTATTGATCGGCCAGCTCCGCGTGCAGCTCCTTGGGATCGGCAAAGCGATCTTCGAAGTGCCCGAGCCCGCCGTAGGACTTCATCAGGGAGATCGGCGCGCCCTCGCTCATCACCGTCATCTCGATGTAGATCAGCGCGCGCGGCGTCAGCGAGTGCGCGCTCGAGCCGGTCGACGTCAGCAGCGTCTTCTCCATGTCGAGGCAGGTGATGACCAGGGTCCGCGAGCTGAGCCCCGGGCAGCTCTTTTGCACCTGGGCATCCAGCTGGCGCAGGAACTCGATGAGCTCCTTCTGGCTGCGACGTTCTTGCTTGGTGCCGTAGTCGTGCGCGCCTTCGACCCTGGTCGTCGGCAGGGTCCAGCCCTCGCGCTTCTCGCGCGCGGCCAGCAGCTGGGCGTTCTTGCGCGCCAGCTGCAGCGTACGTTCGATCGACTCGCCGTCTGCGGTCGGCGCCGAGCAAAAGCCCCAAAGCCCGCCCACGCAGCTGCGCGCCGAAACGCCGCTCCGCGCTGCCCGGACATTGCTGACCACGTCGCCGTTCACCAGGGCGATATGGGTATTGCGATTCTCTTGGACCCGCAGCTCGGTGTAATCCGCCAACTGCGACGCGAAGGAGCCGAGATCGGCCGGTCTTTGAATGGAGTTCATCCGTAGGACGCTACGAGGCGGCGCCACAGTTCAGCAACTGCGGAGTTCCCTGATTTCCCTGCCTGGGCGGTGCTCAGCTGGACTGTTCCGGCGACTCGACATCTGAATACTGTCAAGCTTGGTCGGCACGGGGGAGATGTCCACTTCGCTCGACAGCCATGATCAAGCAGGGGCTGCTTATGATCGCCAGCCAGGGGAACCTGGAACCGCTGCCCGCTACTTGGACGCGTTGGAGGCCTGCTACCTGGCCTTCGGCTACGCCTTCCAGGCGCGGCTAGTCGAGTTCTTGGCAGCGGGAGTAGAGTTCTTCCCAATCGCCATGGAGGTGCTGCTCTGCCATGGGGTAGAGCACGGCTTCTTCCTTCATGTTGTGCTGCTGGGCGAGGATGAGCAGGGTGTCGCCGAGTTCGAGCACGGTTTCGAGGTCGCCGGAGGCGAGCGAGGAACTCATCTGGGAGAGGACGCCGCGCATTTGGTCGTGCTCGGCGCGCATGACTTGGGTGGGGCCCTGGATCATGCCGGTGCGGGATTCGAAGGCAGGGAACAGCACCCGCTCCTCCATCTGGAAGTGCCGCTCCATGGCCGCGGCAAAGAACTCCCAGGCCGGCTGCACGGCTTCGCTGGCTCCCTCATCGATGGCGGCTTCTAGATCAGCCCAGGCGCGGTCGCATCGTCGGTGGTCTTCCAGGAAGAACTGATTCAGGCTCTGTTCCATCTCGCTTGCTCCATCTGGGCATTTCCTGACTTGCGGAAGTTATCGAGCGATAACTAAGATGCAAGCATGTCAGGCTCAGATCGTCCGAAGAGATCGCGGAAGAGTGCCGAGGAGCGGCGAGTCGAGATTGCTCGTGCGGCTTTGGATCTCCTGGGGGATGTGCCGGTTGCCGAGTTGAGCACTCGGCGTGTCGCTCGCCACGTGGGGGTGACCCAGCCAGCGTTGTTCAAGCACTTCCGGTCGCGTGAGAGCATCCTCCTTGCGGTGCTGAGCTTGGTGCGAAGCGAGCTTCAGGGGCTCATTCATGCCGAATTGGCCCAGGCGCTTCCGCCTCGCCAAGCCCTGGGCTCGCTGCTCAGTTCCTTTGGTGACTTCGTCCAGCAGCGTCCTGGCGTGCCTCGATTGCTCTTCCATGAGCTGTCTCGGCAGCGGACAGAGGCGGGGAAGAAGCCGGGCCCCTTGGCTGCGCCACTGCGCCATCTCGGGTCGATGCAAAGGGCGCTCCTTGGCGAGTTCGTGCGTTTGGCGCGGCAGCGGCAGGAGCTGCCGGCCGAGCTCGATGTGGAGGCCGCTGCCGAGCAGCTATTGGCCGGGATCCGCGGATATATCCTGGCTTGGCAGTTCGCCGAGTCGACACGGCCGCTGCGCGAACTGTTCCTGCGGGCGCTCGATGAGGCTTGGGCGGCTTGGGAGCAGGGGGTGCCTTGCGGCGAGGGAGGCGAGAGTGAGGAGCCGAGCGAAGAGCTCCAGACTCTGCTGCGCCTCGATGCCCGGCCGCTGATTGGGCGCGGAGAGGATCCTCTTGAGGAGGTCCTACGCCTCCTCCACTTGCTGGCGCCGACCGGTGCGGTGCAGCTCTTGGCGCCGTTTCGGCCTACGCCATTGATTACCTTGCTTGAGTCGCGGGGGTTCTTGGTCACGGTAAGCGAGTTGGGGAAGGGCGACTGGGAGCTGATCCTGCGCGGCGAAGCGGCCCCCGAAATCCTCGATTATCGCGACCTTGCGGCTCCGGAGCCGCTCAACCGAGTGCTGCTTGCCCGCGCCCAGCTCCGGCCGGGAGAGGTGCTTCTCGCCCGGCTGCCGCGGCGGCCCGAACTCTTACTGCAGAGGCTCAGTGAGTTCGGGGATCTCTGGAATGCACTACTCCTCGACGATGGCAGCTGCCTGTTACACCTGACGGTTCAAGAGTCATGAGCGCTTCTGCGATTCCGGGCGGACTTAGCCCCGAACAAGCACCTCCTCTCTCCATCCCGATTGTGCACTTCGTCGTGGCGGGCTTGTCGCTGCTGGCGGGGGGGAGCTTGATGCTCTTCGAGGGCGCGGTGATCCTCGAGTCCCACTGGCGACCGCAGACCCTGACCTTGGTGCACCTCGGCACCCTGGGCTTCCTGGGCTCGGTCATGGTCGGTGCGCTCTACCAGATGATCCCGGTGCTGGCGGGGCGGGCGGTGCCGCTGGTGCGCAGCTCCTGGCTCTGGCTGCTCTTGTTGGTATGTGGCCTCGTTACCCTGCTGCTCGCGGCCAAGGAGCTGCCGCCGGGATATTTTGTTTCGTTTTCCTTCCTGACCGCGGCTCTCTTTGCCTGCGTCCTGCTCTTTGGCTGGGCGTTGCTGCGAAGTCGAGCCCAGGGGCCCAGTGTCATTGGCCTGCGGTTCGCGATATTTGCCCTCTTCCTGACCTTGATGGCGGGGGCGTGGATGTCACATGGCTTCGGCCCCTATGCCTTTCCAGGAGACCGGGGGGCATGGATTCAGGGACATCTCAGCATCGCCTGGATTGGCTGGATTGGCTGTTTGATAACGGCCGTGTCCTGGCAGGTGGTTCCGATGTTCTACCTGGCGCCCGAGCCGTCGCGCCGTAGCCAGTGGCTGACCCTCGTCGGGATTATGCTCGGTGCCCTGCTGCCGTTTCTGGCCCTTATGGCAGGCAAGGCCGGTTTTCTTGTGCTTCCCCAGATGCGCAGCCTGGCTTTCTATGGCTCGATTCCTGGGCTGCTGGCGCTCGGTGTTTTCCATCCCTGGCTTTGTCTGCGCACCTTGCGTGCGCGTCGGCGCCGGCGTGTGGACGTGAGCTTTGTTTTCTGGCGTTTTGGCCTGCTTATCGCTCCGCTCTCTGTCGTCGTTGCCTTGCTTACCTGGTTTGGAGTACCACGCTGCGAGCTGCTGCTTGGCTGGCTGGTCCTTTTTGCTTGGGCGGGGGGCATCGTGCATGGGATGCTGGCGCGGATTATCCCCTTCCTCTTTTGGTTCCATCGCTGCTCGCCACTGGTGGGGCGGGTCATGGTGCCGACGCTGCGGCAGTTATTGCCGGATGCCCATGTGCGCCGGGGTTTTTGGCTGCACCTGGCGACGAGTTTGCTGGGAGCGATGGCCTGGATCTGGCCCATTGACCTGCTGGCTTGGGCCACCGGACTCGGGGTCTTTGCCGTGGGCCTCACCCTGCTGAGTTATGTGTTGCGTTGTCATCGCGTGCCGATTCCCGAGGCGCCGCCGAGCGATGTTTCGTTTGGGCAAGCGTTTCCGCCGCAAGCTCCCCTGAGCAGTTGAGGAAGCGGCGCGGGGCTTCTGCTATGACACTCGCTTGCGTACTCCCCAGGCGAGCGCCATTTCTGGCGCCACCATGTCTTTAGCAGGCCGAGGCCATAGCCGCGTAGCAGCAGAGTCCTTCCGACGCCGATGGCGCCGCGAGTCGGGATTCTTTCGCCCGCGAGACTGTCTCCAGTCTGTTAGCCACGAAAGAGCAGAAGCACATGCAAGTCAGCGTCAAGACGGGCACAGCGCTCGACGCCAAGACCGATCTCCTCGTCCTCGTTCACCTCGAAAAGGACACGCCGCCGTTGCCGCCGGCTTTCGACGACGCCTTCGCTCAGGCCAAGAAAGTGGGCGACCTGCCGCAAAGCTTGCGGGCGAGCTGCCTGCTTTATCCCAGCGAAGCTGCGCCGGCTAAGCGCTTGCTGCTGGTTTGCGCGGGGAGGAGCAGCGAGGTCGATGCCGAATCCCTACGCCGCATCGGGGCCATTGCCCAGAAGCGTGCCGATGATCTGGGCTGTGCCGACTTCGTGCTGGCGCTGTCGCAGAGGGTCTCGGAAGCCTGCGCGCTTGAACTCGCATGCCAGGCCCTTGCCGAAGGCGCCGGGCTTGCTGCCTACCGTTACATCGCCCCATCCAAGGACAAGGCGAAGCCGGCCAAGCTGAAGCGGGCTTCGCTCATGGCCATCGAAGGCAAGCTGCCGGCGGCCTGCAGCAAGGCAGCCAAGACCGGCATGCTGCGTGCTGAGGCGACCTGTTTTGCCCGCGAGCTCGGCAATAAGGCTGGCAACCTGATGACGCCGAGCATCCTCGCCAGCGAGTCCAAGAAGCTCGCGAATAACCGGGTCAAGGTCACGGTCTTCGACGAAGCGCGGATGAAGAAGGAGAAGATGAACGCCCTGCTCGGCGTTTCGCGCGGCAGCCGTGAGCCGGCCAAGCTGATCTTCTTCGACTACGACCCCTTTAAGGGCAAGGCGAGCAAGGGCAGGACGATTGCGATTGTCGGTAAGGGCCTGACCTTCGACGCTGGCGGCATCAGCCTCAAGCCTTCGGCAGGCATGGACGAGATGCGCTACGACATGTGCGGTGGCGCGGCGGTCGTTGGTCTGTTCCACGCCCTCGCCAGTGGCGCACTGTCGCCGAAGCTGCGAGTCGTGGGCGCGGTGCCGGCCTCGGAGAACCTCCTGGACGGCGATGCCCAGAAGCCTGGCGATATCGTCACCGCTTGTGACGGCACCACGATTGAAGTGCTGAACACCGACGCCGAGGGCCGTTTGATCCTCTGCGATGCTTTGGCCTACGTCACCAAGACCTATAAGCCAGCGAAGATGGTGGACCTCGCCACCCTGACCGGGGCGGTCGTCATGGCCCTCGGTCACGAGATGAGCGGCATCATGGGCGATGACGAGGTCTGCAAGGAACTGCTCGAAGCGGGTGAAAGCTCCGGTGATCGCTGTTGGCAGCTGCCGCTCTGGGACGTGCACAAGGACATGATGAAGTCCAAGTTCGCCGACCTGCGCAATATCAATAGCGGCAAGGCCGATGGCGCTGGCTCGACTTCGGGTGGCGCCTTCTTGTCGAACTTCGTTGGCGATACTCCTTGGGCGCACATCGACATCGCCGGTGCTGCCTGGGGCGCAAAGGCGAAGGACTACTACGAGTTTGGCGCGACCGGCGTCGGCGTGCGCCTCCTGCTCGACTGGCTTGCGAATCAGTGATGCGCGGCGCGCTGCTGCTCTCGGCCCTCGGGTTCGCTTTGCTGAGCTGTGAGCCTGGGCAGCAGCGCGTGGGAGTTTTGGCTGGCGAGCTGCCGGCCAGCACCGCCGCGAGCATCGAATGGCGGGCGCCCTGGGTGCCCGAGCTGCTCGGGCTAGGTGCCGAGGAGCGTGTCCGCGGCTTTGATGGTGAGGGCCTACGGCTGCTGCGCCTCGTTGGGGAGGATGCTCGCCCCGAAGGCTTCTCGCCGGGCGTCGGTTTTCGCTCGCTGGGCTCGCGCCGCTGGTTCCAGCGAAGCGTCCAGCAGCTGGATTCCGCGGAGGACTTCCAGGTGGAGCTGCACGCGGATCTGGGCCGGAGCCTGGTCCCCATGCTGAATCAGTTGTTTCAGGCGAGTGAGGGTGGATGGGGTTCTAAGCTCTCGACCTCCTTCCTGGGTCTTGAGAGCTTCCTCTCGGCGGCGGTGGCCTTGCGGCTTGAGCGTTTGGGAGACCGAGTCGAGTCGGTGCAGGCGGATGTCTACGTCCAGCTTGCGCGAGAGCCCATGGGGCTGGTCAAGGCGCTGCTGCTTCCGGCGGCTAAGTCCCGGCTCGGAGGGGCGGCGCAAGAGCTGCCCGGGCGCTTCGCGTTTCTCTGGGCCCGGGCCGACTTGCAGAGGATCCTCTCGCAGCAACGGCGCAGCCTGGCCCGTCAGGGCGGCTACTTTGGCGAGGCTCTGCGCCAAGTCCTGGGGGCGAGTCTCGAGACCTTGCCCTTCCTGCGCGAGGAACTGTTGGAAGCTCTAGGCGACGAATACCTGTGCTTCTGGCCGCGCTTAGGGAATCCCCTGGATCCGGCGCAGAGCCAATTGGTGGTGACGGTGGCTGATCCCCGGGCTTTGCGTGAGGCGATCTCACGGATGGAGTTCGATGGCTTCGATGGCTTGGTGAAGCAGGGCAGCCAGAAATGGGAGGCCCGGCTGCGCCTGCAGGGACGCAGCGTCGGCCTCGTGCTGGAGTTCGGCGAGAGGTCACGCCTACGCCTGGGGCCCCTGGCCGCTGTGCGTAAGGCGCTGCCGAAGGCGGCCACAAGGCGCAACTTGCTGGCCAAGCCTAGTGAATCCCTCGCGCTCTTTGACCTGCCGCTGCCGGCCATCGGGACGGTGATTCGGGGGGGACCGAAGCCCATGCGACCCTTGCTCACGGGGCGAGCTCGCTGTTCCGGGTCACTGAGCGAGCAGGCCGGGCGCATGCGGCTGCGCTTGGCGACTCATCGCTAAGCGGGCCTTGCTGCGCCGGTCAAAACCGGCAGTGAGGAGCGAAGAAAAGACCCTTGCGGCGAATGGTTGGTCAAGATGCTTGAGCACTCCATTTGCGATGTCTGGTTTATCCGGTTCAGCTCAGAGACCAGAAGCCCCAGTTCTTGTCGGAAATGGTCGACGAGGCCGTTAACCGCTTGGATGCAGGAGGTCGCGGGGAGCAGCTCGTTGCAGCAGATAAGTGCTTCTATTGATGCACTTAAGACGCACGAAGCACCTCGGGATCAACTCCCGCCTTTCTGCTCGAAACCGATTCACATCCGTCAAGATGGGCGTCAAGCAACGCTTACCACGCTCTCAACCGTGTCTGCCATCTTTGGCCGTGCCACACGGAGCTTCCGGTCGAATTACTGCTCGCGAGACGAAACTTTTTTCCTCAGCTCGTCAGACATGGAAACAACGTCGATTCCTTCGTTTGCAGCATGTTAACATGCGGTATGTCCTTCCTCGTTGGATGCTCCGTGGTGTCTTGGTAAACACTTGGGTGCGCCAGGGGCCTCTGCATTACATCCATTCCTGGCCACGGCTTGAGGATTATGATACTCCACTACTGTCGATTTTCGGATCTTCCTGCAGTTGCAGCCGATAGCAATGTAGGTGATGACCTCAACGCTATCCTCTGGCCCAATTTTATCGGCGATTGCCTTGATGGTGACTCCCAATGGTGGGTTTCTGGAATCGGCACCATTCTTGATAGCATTCCGGCGCAGCAGCCAGCTGTTATACTTGGTTCGGGTTATCGTCATGGGCAGGGCCTGGTCGACACCAGTCGTTGGGTGATCTATTTTGTCCGAGGGAGGAAAACAGCCGAAGCTCTTGGGTTGGACCACAATAAAGCGATAACTGACCCAGCGCTGCTTACTCCTGATCTGGTCCCGAGGGCGCGAAAATCCTACGGGCAGGTAGCCCTGGTCCCTCACGTCACGACATCAGTGATAATGGGAACAAGTTTGAAACGATCCTGCGAATATTCCGGTATAAGGTATGTGGATCCTCGATTGGCGCCTTCGGAGTTTGTCGCGGAACTTACAGCTTGCGACTGGGTTCTTAGTGAAGCGATGCACGGAGCTATACTGGCGGACTCATACGGAATTCCCTGGGTTCCACTCGTCTCTGGCAAGCACATTGATCGATGGAAATGGGCGGACTGGGCTGAAACAATGCACCTGGACCTTGCCTTTCGTCGGATCCGGTCACTTGCGGCTTCTCGCCGCCGATTTCTGGGGGAGAAATTGGGGGATTCGCTTGGCGTTTATTTGATGGCAGCACAACTGAAGTACCTACTACGCACCGCTAAGCCTAGGTGCAGCTGCGAAAAACTGCGCGCAGTTAGGCGGGAGCAATTGCTTGAGGCGATTCAACGTTTCATGAGCGATTGGAGGCGAGGGCGCTTTGGTTAACTAAGTCAAGCATGAAGGGTGATTACTACGCAGTTAGGTTCAAGGTCGTTACCGCCGCAAGAAATTCCCTGAGCCGCTTCCCAGAGCGCTTTACCGCCCAAACTTTGGAGCCATTAGGGAGCTAGCAGCTCTCGAATCTCGTCCAGCTCCGCTTGTAATCGTGGTGCGCTCCATTCTAGTGCGCTAGCCAGCTCCGCGAATCTGTGCCGCCAGTCGAGCCGCTCAAGCGCCTTTTGGCGGTTTTGAACGGCGACCTCCGGGGTCCAGGTCTGGGCCGCAGCAGCTACCTCGGCTATCCCAGACTCTAGGTCTATCCCAGAGAGTTCCAGAAGGCCCTCGGGCCACAGCAGCTCCCGGGTGGCCCGGCACCGGGGCGAAAGCCCGGCCACGCATGCGCCGGCGGCAAGTGCCTGCGTCCACCTGCCAGTGACATACTCGTGTCGCTTGTGGGTGTAGTCGGCGTTCCCCACTCGATTGGAAAACGCGAGTACGTACTTCGCCTGGACCAATGTCGCACGCAGCATCCGCTGACCTTCCTCCAGGGAATCTGAATACGGCGGCCGACCACGGTAGGTCATGCCCTGCTTGACCGCCGCGGCTGTAGCGCGATCGTCGTCGTCCCAAGCGCCTGGCTGCCTTCCCAGGCGCTGCAGATCTACCGGGCGCTCTTGAGCCAGTTCTGGCTGCCGAAGTGCTTCCGCACCCCAGGGTAGCCAAGCTGTGCTCGTTCCGGTGCGCTTCTCCCAGCTGTCGGTGAGGTCCCCATCTGTGATGAATAGCTGATCAAAATGGCCCTTTGCCACCCGTGGGATGCGGTCTTCCCAGAAGGAGTCGATGACCCAGCCGACGCTGAACTCGTAACCGCGAAGCCAGCCAAGCCGCTCGGAGAGTCGGTTGAGGTCTCCTGGCTGAGCCGCAATCACTAGCGCCTTGTGCTTGCCGCGGCGCCTAGGCCAGCTGCCCTTGAGTGCGGCCCACTTGGTGTAGGGCTGCGTTCCATCGAATTCCAAATAGTTGGCCCCAAGCAGTTTTCCGGCCAACCGCGCCATCTCGGTTATCGGAGCCCAGCCATAGCCAGGTGGTTTGGAGTAAAAGACCGTCAGTTGAGGTTCATATCCGGGCATGGTCTGACCATACCCTTTTGGTGGCAGTAGCTAGTCAACTCAGTCATGGAAACCAAGCCCATTGACTTCAGCTTCGCTCGATATGGGCTTTCGACGGAACCCCGAAGCTCGGGCTCTACTTCCCGATCTCGCCCTTGTCGTGTCTGGTGTTTGCTGGGGCTCTGGTGGTTGCTGGGGCAGAGTCTACCTTGTCCCAGCCGAGCGAGCTGGCCGGGCGCAAGCGGCTGTGCTTGGCGACTCATCGCTAAGCGGGCCTTGCCAGGGACGCGTGGCGGCAAAGCGCCAGATCCCTGATTCCCTTCGTCACCAGGCTGCAGCAAGTCTGTCGCGCCTGAACTCCTTGCGCTAGACCTGTTGCTCGGATCTGCCAAGATATTGGGACCAGCCACAAGGAGTGATGAATGCGTGTTTTGATTATCGGTGCCGCCGGGCTTGCGCTTGCGAGCTTCCTCCCAGCTCAGCAGACCAAGGTCATCCCTGCGGCGGCTGCGAGTTCTGACGGGTCGACTTTGTCTGTCTACCCCACCGGTTATGGCGGCGGACGTGTCCAGCAGATCATCTTGAACACTGCCGTGGGCCGGAGCGTCGCGATGCTCCGCGAGCTGCGTTGGCGAATCGATGCTCGCAATGCGATCGTGGCCGCGAAGCGCTTCCCCAATATGAGTCTCTGGATCTCAGAGACGAGCGTGTCGCCGAGCAAGATGAGCAGCAGTTTTGCGAGCAACCGTAGTGGCCAGCCGACCTTGGCCTTCAAGGGGACCCTCAATGCTCCGGCCCAGACGGGGGTACCGAGCTTCAATATCGTGTGGAAGCTCAGCCGACCGTTTTTCTACAAGGTGGCGAAGGGGCACCTCTTGCTTGAGTGGGAGTTGCCGCAGAAGGCTTACAAGCCCAACTACTTCATCGATGCCCACAAGTCGAACTCCTCTCCGGGCAGCTTCGTCAGCTTCGGCAAGAGCGGCAAGTTCAGCGCGAATGAGAGCTACATCGTCAAGTCGGACCTGAGCAAGATGCTGCCGGGCGGAACGATGGAGTTCCAGGCCAGCGGGCTCTCCAAGCAGTATCCGGGCCTAGTCTGCTATGGCTTTTCGCGCACGAAGCACGGCCCTCTCAACTTGCCCTTTGATATGACGCCGCTGGGAGCACCCGGCAACTGGCTCTATGTCAGCATGGACTTGTTCCTGCCCTTCACTTGGAGTTCTGGCGCTGGGGGCATGGTCGCGAGTGCCGGGCTCTGGATTCCCAAGGTCACTGGCCTGGATGGCCTGACGGTGTACGCCCAAGGGCTCTTCTTGGATGCGAAGGCCAACGCCTTTGGCATGGTGACCTCGCCGGGCGTAGCGATGCGGATGCCGATTTCGGGGATGGTGACCAGCATGCTCGGCTCCTACGACTACCAAGCTGCTCGAGGAAGTCTCAGCCTGGGCAAGGGGATCGTGACTCAGCTCGTGGGCGTCCTGCCCTGAATCCTCCGGCCCTACTAAGCCTGGGCGAGAAGTAAAGCCTGGGCGAGAAGTAAGCCTGGGAGAGCAACGGGCTCGCCCAGGCTTTATTTGGGCCAGGTGACCCCCGGCCAGTCGTCGCTGCGGAAGGGGGTCAGCGGCAGTCCGCTGGCATCGCTCACGTTGCAGTGCGGGCTATCGTCCCAGCCGTAGCGGACGGCGATGGGCTCTGGGACCTGCTTGCTCGTGAGGAGGATGCTCTTCCCCTGTAGCTTGGCTTCTGCCGGGTACCACTTGCGATCCTTGCCAGCGACTTGGAAGGAACTCGGCGCCTGGCCATCGCGAGTGCGTAGCGCCTCGACGACATGCTGCAATTGCACGGTAACCCTGCCCTTGGCGAAGCTCGCTTTCGCGAAGCGCGGACCGATGTGGGGGAGCTTGCTCTCTCCGTAGACCCGGGCGCGTGCGATGAGCGCGAGGCGGCGTCCGACCTCCTGCTTGTTCTTGGGGTGGATGTCCTTGGGGTTGCCGATGTCGATGGCGCTGGCCATGCCGGTCGCAGGCAGGCTCAGCGCCAGGGCTTGAGCTTCACGCAGCTCGGCCCAAGAGAGCGGGTTGCCGCGGCGGAGCTTGTAGTTTGCCAACTGGACGAAGAGGAAGGGGAAGGGACGCAGCTCCCGGGGGGCTAGCTGGAAGGGACCCAGCGCCCATACCCGTCGCCAATCGCGGATCAGAGCCGGAAAGACCTTGCGGTATTCCCAGGCCCGGCTGGCGTTGTTTTCACCCTGGTACCAGATCACACCTCTCATCGAGTAGGGGATCAGTGGGTGAATCATGCCGCGATAGAGGTTGCCCGGGCGGTTCTTGTCCTTGGCGAGCTGGCCACTGGGGTCCTTGCTGATCCGTTGCATCCATCGTTCGATCTCTGGCTTGCAGGAATCCTCCATCTGCAGGCCATTCGGCGAAATCCAGGTCTGCGCGGTGGTGCCGCCCCAGGAACTCTGAATCAGCCCGATCGGCACCTGCTTCCCCAGAGCTTTGCGCAGCTCCCTCCCGAAGAAATAGCCGACGCCGGAGAAGCGCGCCGCAGTCTCCGGGGTGCAGTGGCTCCACTTCGTGTTGCAGTCCAGCTCAGGAGCCAGCGAGCTTCTCCGCTGGAGTCGGAAGAAGCGCAGTCCCGGGTCCTTGGCCGCGGCGATTTCGGCCGTGGCATTCATGGCGCGGGTGAGCGGCCATTCCATGTTCGACTGCCCCGAGCAGATCCAGACTTCACCGATCTGGATGTTGCTGCGTGCTAGGCGCTCGCGCCCGCTTTCGACCACAAGGACCAGGTCCTTGCCGCTTTTTCGCGCGGGAAAGCGAACGAACCAACGCCCGAGGGCGTCGGCCTTGCAGCTGAGCTGTTCCTTACCCAGGAGCACTTGGACCTGGCTCCCGGCCTCGGCCCAGCCCCAGACCGGGATCACTTGATCGCGCTGGAGCACGGCGCCCTTACCAAAGAGGGCGGGCAGCCGCAGCTGCGCGGAAAGGAGGGGGGAGAGTGCGAGGAGGGCGAGAAGCGGGGGGAGGAATCTGGTCATGTAGATATGCAAGCGCTTGAGCCCAGCGCTGGCACCTATGAATTCCCAGCTTCTGGCGTTGATGGCCCTGGAGCTGTGGAGGGGCTCTTGCGGCCGCTTTGCGATGAGCTGCTAGGAGGTGGGTGTCAGCGCCTGCAGCAAGTCCGGCCCGAGCAGCTTTTCAAAATCATCGGGGAAGGGGGCGACGTGGGTCTTGGCAGCATGCTCTCCGGGGGCGACGAAGCCGAGAGCTGTGGCGTGCAGCATGCTGCGGCGGGCGCGCACGCGGTCGAAACGCTTGTCGAAGCGTCCATACTTGCGGTCACCAACGAGGGGGCAGCCACGATCGGCCAGCTGCACTCGGATCTGATTGCGGCGCCCGGTTTCCAGGCGGCAGGCGACGACACTGAACTGGGGGCCTTGGTGAACGACAGCGTAGTCCATCACCGCGCGTTCGCCGCCCTGCTCGCAGCTCACGACCACCCCGTCCTCGCCGACGACAAGCTGGCTCTCGATGCGCCCGGATCGCGGATGTGGCGTGCCGAGCACGATCGCGTGGTAGATGCGCTCGATGCGATGCGAAGCGAAGAGGGCGTCAAAGTGGGCGCGCGCCTCGGGGCTACGCGCCAAGACCAGGGCGCCGCTGGTTTCTTCGTCGATGCGATGCACGGCGTAGACTTCGCTGGCCTCGCCTCGGGACTCCAGTAGCTCGCGCAGCCGCAGCACGACGCTAAGGCGTGGATCCCGGCCCGGTGCTTCGATGCTGAGGAGGCCCGGTGCCTTGGCGATGACGATGTGGCTCGGAGAGAGGTGGAGTATCTGCAGGGGCTTTGGCATGGTTCTTTACTCCTCCTGCGAAGGAAGCTTTGCGTCAGCCTGCACCCTAAGCACCCCGCTTGTCGATAGCCCTCTCGTCGCGGATAGGGGGGGGAATGGTGCCGGGGAGCGACTGGGCACGCGTATTGGTTGCTGAAAGCGATCGGCAGTTTCTGGGGCAGCTAGAGGCTGAACTCCGCAAGCAGGGTTTCTCTGTAGATCTGAGTCTCCGAGCTGAAGAGGCTCGCATCCTGCTGGACACCCAGCGCTATGAAATCTTGCTGATCGACGCCTCTCTCCGGCTCGACGAGGGGCAAGCCTTTTGGCAGTGGACCCGTGAGTCCGCCGCCTGCCACCCCTGCTTGGTTCTACTGCCTCCAGAGTTGGGAGAGGATCCACAAGAGATCATCCGCGGTGGTGCCGATGATGTCATCGAGTTGCCGATTGCGGCCGAAGAAATCCCTGAGAGAATCCGCATCGGACTCTCGCGGGCTCGCGAACAACGGGCGCGTATTCGCTTGCTGCGGGGGGCCGAGGAGTTGATGGAGCAGGGCGGGCCGATCGGGCAGTCGCCCTCCTTTCGCCGGCTCGAAGAGGAGATCGCCAACAGGTCGCTCGATCAGGAGTTGGTTGTCCTGTTTGGAGAGCCTGGTGCCGGCAAGTCACTGCATGCCCGCAGCCTGCATCGGCAGTCGATGGGAGAATTCCCCTTCCGCCGGGAAGATTGCCGCAAGCTCCAGAAGCATGATCTCCTCGGACTCGAAACGAGAAACAGCTCACCGGGAACCCTGCTCTTGGAGCACATCGGTGAGCTGGATGAGCCTTCTCAGGAGTTCTTGGTCGAGCGGTTGCCGAGCATGCAAGAGAAGCGGCTGCGGGTGGTGATGACCCGCTGTCCGGGGGAGCCGCCTCTCATTGACGATCTCGCCCGCGTGACGCGGGGTAGGGAAGTGCATGTGCCGCCGTTGCGGGATCGACCCGGGGACATTCCGCTGCTCGCCACCTGTTTCCTCGATCAAAGCGTTGATGGCTTCGAGCACGAAGGGCTGAGTGCCGAGGCCTTGGCGCTATTGTGTTCCATGCCTTGGAGGAGCAATGTCCGGCAGCTGCGCGGCACGATTCGCGAAGCCGTTACCGAAGCGAAGGGGCGGCGAGTGACGGCTGTGGATATCGAAGAAGCCTGCGATCGGCTCGGCTACAAGGGCGAGGCGGAAGAGGGTGCCCGCCGACTTCAATCTCTGGACGGAGCCGGGCCAACCGCACCGAAGGTGCTGCCCTTTGAGGTTGAGGAACGGAAGATCTTGGTGCGGGCCCTGTCTGCCACTGGCGGTCACGTGGCCGAGGCCGCAAAGCTGCTCAAGATCGGCCGCGCGACCCTCTACCGGAAGATCCAGTGCTTCGACATCAAGCGGAGTGAAAGCGTCGATCGGCATCCGCCTTCGCCGAAGTGATCGCCGCGGCGCAGGTGATGCGCAGTGCCCGGGTGAGGGGCAGGGTTCCTAGTCCAGCTCGTTCAGGACGAGATGGTGTCCGGCGTTGGCGTAGCGGCGCATCAGCTGGCTGCGGCCTTCGGACTCGAGCAATTCTTCGGCTGCGGCCTCGTCGAGAGCCAAGGAGACTCGGCCAGAGTTCAGGCTGTGGGCGATGGGGGCGAGGGCCGTCAAGTCCTCGGCATCGGGCTCACTGAAGGCCATGGCCACGGCCTCGGCAAGCTCAGATCCGCAGCCCTGAAGCCAGACTTCCGCGCTGCGCTCGAAGAGCGCCGGGCCGATGCTCAGCCCGAAGGGCGGCACCTGCTCGGGATCGTCCCCGAACTCGCGGGCGAGTTGCTCGCGGAGCCAAGGGCTGAGTCGCGCGAGATGTGTGGAGCATTCTCTTCGCAGCGAGGCGCTGCTACAGAGGGCGAATCCGGGAGCAGTGCTGGCGAGGAGATCCAAGCTGAGCAAGTCGGGTGGATCGCGTTGTAGCAGCTGTTCGTGCGATTCGATGCTGCGGCGCAAACGGCTGAGGACCCCTGTGGCCTGCGGCTGTATCTGGATCGCGCCACTCGGCTCTTGATCGTCCTGGCTCGGCTGCTGCTCCCAGGCTCCCCCCTGCTCGGCGAGTGCGGCCTCGACTTCTTCACAGGATGCGAGCAGCTCGGGGAGGATCACCCAATCGCGGGGAGCATGCTCTTTGCCTAGCGGGTCGAGGATGCAGTGCTGGACGAATTGGCTGCTCAGTGCCGGGTGCGATGGGCCTTCGAAGCTGCGACTCGGTGAGTGCAGCAGCGTCGAAGCCAGGCGAAAGCGCAGGGCATGGCAGTCTCGCTGGTGCTCGGCCAGCTGGGCGAAGAGCAGCTGGGTGCTGAGGCTGCGATCGGCCACCAGGCAGAACTTGGGCTTGGCGGCCAAGCGCCTACGCAGCTGGGCCGCTCGCAGGTCGTAGACCGCCGTGGCGCTCGGCAGGACGTGGATTTCTACCTGCGTCATCTCAGCTAGCTCACCGGGGCCGTAGCTGGGGTGCTGGCGTCCGCGGCGATGGCCCCGAAGAGAGCTTCCGCGTCCTTTAGGGCCATGCGAGCTTCCTCCAAGTTGCCGTCGGTGAGGGCTGACCAAGCACGATGCAGAGCCCGTTCGCCGCGGGCAAACTGGGACATCTTGTCGGCAAAGGGGCCGAGACCGAGCTCCAGGGCCAAGCCGTGGCGAGCTTCGATTAGGGGGGCGACCAGCTCGTTGCCCATCTGATCGAGGGAGCTGCGGGCGGTGGCGCTGCCGTTTGCTCCCTGTGAGTCGAGTAGGGCCCTGATCCGAGTGATGCCCGTTTGGATCTCTTGGGCTGTGCTCGCGAACTTGGCGCCGTCGCTGCCCGCCTGCGCCGCGACCCGCCCGTGCTTCTGATGCCTGCGGATGAGGAAGCCGAGCACGGCGATCAGAAGTATGGGAAGGATGGCGTAGTAGTGCTGCGGAGCGATGCTGCCCTCTGGGGGAGCGCTGGCGCCCTTTGGCGGCACGTAGGCGGCGAGGGTGGCTGCAAGAATCGTCGCCAGGACGATGCCGAAGTAGTGAAGCTTCATCGTTTCGTCCTCCTTAGTGAGCGCCAGCGCCAGAACCGAAGATGACCGCCCAGACGTTGAGGCCGACCGCAATCAGCGCTTCGCCCAGGATCAGGCCGGCCGCGAAGGGCACCACCTTCTCACTGATGAAGCTGCTGCCGTACTTCTTGTTCAGCCCCATAGAGATGATGCAGCCGACACCGTAGCTGAGGGTGATGTAGGCCGGAAGATACATGGCCAGTCCAATGAGAACCGCGACGCCGGTGATCGGCAGCATCGACAGCGAGGCTCCGAGTAGGGCGCCGAGGCCGTACTTGTCCCAAGGTGCTTCGCCGTTGACGACGCCGCTGACCATGGACTCGAGGGCCTGAGCCTGGGGCGCCGGCAGATCCTGGCCGGGGCCGAAGCCGCCGCCTTTGGGGCCCCAGAGCAGGGCGACGACGCCGACGGCGATCAGAGGACCGATCCAGGACAATAAGGCCTGGGTGAGTTGCTGTAGCTTGGGGCGGGCGCCGACCAAGTGTCCGGTCTTGAAGTCCTGCATCATGTCGGCGCACTGCGAGGCGCCGACGCAGACAGCAGCGCCTACGAAGATGGCAGGGAGGCATGCTGCCTGCATCGTGTCTTGGCTGCTGCCGCCGACCAGGAAGATCATCAGCGTGACCGCTATCAGGGCCATGCCCGAGATCGGGGAGATGTCGGTCATGCCGGTCGCCTGCGCGACGATGAGGCCGGCGAGCGCCAGCCATACCGAGCCGACGATGGTGGTGATCATCACGTCGCCGAAGCTCAACTGGGTGCCGATCATGGTGGCGGCCATGAGCAGGCCGATGCCGATGAGCAGACCGATGCCAAGCTGGCCGAGCCCGGCCTCGTCCGAGGCGCCGACGGTCTGGCGCGACTTGGCCAGGGAACTGACCGCGGCCTTGATCGCCGGGCCGGAGAGGATGATGCCCATCAGGGCACCACCGATCAGGATGCCGATGCCTAAGGGGCGCAGCATGTCGCCGTAGAGCAGATCCGCTTCGGCGCCCTGGGTGTGAAGGGCTGCGGCCGTGTTGATGCTGTCCAGGTCGGCTAGGGGCAATGTCTCGGGGAGCCCTGCGATCCAGCCGCTGGCTTGGGCGAGATCGCCTAGCAGGGGCAGGCTTGCCTGCCAGGACAGCTGGGCCAGTTCGGCGCAGTTCTCTGGTGGTGCCAGTTGATGGAGATCGATGGTCCAGCCGAGGCTGTGAGCGATTGGCGCGACGACCCACCAGGCGAGCAGGGCACCGGCGAGCATGGGTAGGCCGCCCTTGCCGGCGAGGAGGCCGGCGGCGACGTTGAGCAAGCTCAGGCCGAAGGCGAGCTTGACGAAGCTCGGCACTCCGAGCAGGGCGCCCAGGTCGAACTTGTCAGACAGCAGGGGGCTGGGATGCTCGGCGCTGCCGAAGATCGCTAGCTGGGTCGCGAGCAGGAGCAGGCCGGAGAGGATAAAGCCCAGGACCAGGAGCTTGGCCTTGGCTTTGGATTCGCCGGGGGCGCGGAGGATGCTCGCTACGGCGAGGCCGGAGGGGAAGCGCAGGCGCTCGAACTCGATGATCTGCTTGCGCAGCGGCACGATCACGGTCAGGCCGATGATGGTGCCGGCCATGCCGGCCAGGACGCCAGCCCAGGGATTGAACTGGTCGCCGAGGCCGAGCAAGTAGATCGCCGGGATCGTGAACACGATGCCGGAGCTGGCGACGTTGACGGCGCTGGCGCCGGTTTGGACTTGGTTGACCTCAAGGATGGAGCCCTTGCCTCCGCCGAGCAGGCGCAGCACCGCGAAGCCGAGGATGGCGGCGATCGTCGAGCCGGCCAGCGTGAAGCCGAGCTTGAGGCCTGAATACACGAAGGCCACGCACATGGCGCTGCCAACGAAGAGCGAGGTGAGCAGAGCGGTCCAGGTCCACTCGCGGTAACCGGTGGGGGGAGGAGCTTCCGACTGGCTCATGGCGTTGTACTTCCGGTGAAGAATTCGTCGTGTAAGACCTGGACGGCTCGCTCTACGTCGTCGCCGCCGACGACAAGCGAGACGTTTACCTTCATGGCGCCGAGGGAGATCATGCGCACTTCGATGCCCGCCTTGCGCAGGGGCTCGAAGATGCGGGCCGGGACGCCCATGCGATTGCGGATGCCGTGGCCGACCACGCAGATCTGCGCCAGGCCGTGTTCGATCTCGACTTGGGCCAGCTCGCGGAGCTCTTCTTCGGCGGCTTCTAGCCCAGCGCTGTGGTCGAGGGTGAAGGAGACCGAGACCTCGGAGGTGGAGATCATGTCCACCGAGATGTGGTGCCGGGCGGTGACGTCGAAGAGCTGGGCCAGGAAGCCTGCTTGCCCGAGCATCGCCGAGGTCTCCACGTCCACCAAGGTGACGTGGCGCTTGTGGGCGATGCAGCGGACGAGGACGCCCTCTTCTTCGACCTGGGGCAGGATGACCGTGCCCGGGCTGTCGGGGCGGTGGGTGTTGAGCACCCGCACTGGGATGCTCTTGGCCATTGCCGGGGCGAGGCTGGCCGGGTGCAGGACCTTGCCGCCCTGCGAGGCCAGCTCGGCCGCTTCGTCGAAGGACATGCGGGGGATGGGGCGTGCGTCTTCGACGATGCGTGGGTCGGAGGTGAGCACGCCATCGACATCGGTCCAGATCTGGATCTCTGCCGCGTCGATGGCGTTGCCGATGAAGGCGGCCGAGAGGTCGCTGCCGTTGCGGCCGATGGTGCTGAGGTTGCCGGCCTCGTCCTTGGCGATGAAGCCGGTTACGACCGGGATGCCCCGGACCTGGGCCAGGGCGGCTTGGATATGGCCGTCGTCGGGCAGGAGCTGGGCGCCGCCGAACTTGCTGTCGCTGCGCACCCCGACGTCGTAGGAGTTGCAGGCGCTGGCCTCGATGCCGGCGGCGCTGAGTGCGGCGGCGACGCTGCGGACGCTCATGCGCTCGCCGAAGGAATACAGGGCGTCGCGCGAGCGCGGGCTCAGCTCGCCGACGAGGCGGATGCCGCGGCAGAGATCTGCGAGTTCATCAAAGAGTTCGCTGTGCAGGTCCTCGCGCAGGCCGAGTTCTTCGCGGATGGCTCGGTGCTTCGCCTTGAGCGGCTCCAGGTCGACGACTGCGGCCACGGCCGCTTCGGCCAGCTCGACCAGCATGTCGGTGACCCCGGCATGTGCCGATACCACGAGCACAGGCTGGAGGGACAGCCTGGCTCGGACCAACGTCGCAACGGTGCGGAGGGCGGCGGCATCCCTGAGGGATGTGCCGCCGAACTTCATGACGATCATGGCAGCGTAGAAAAACCGGGCGGCATTGTGCGGAAGCCGCGGCGGCGACGCGACGCTAGAATGCCAAGCCCTTTGCTTTCGTGAGCAGCTGTGCTTTGGTCAGCTCGGCGCCTGGACCTCCTACCAACGAGACGAATGAGCGAACTCGAGCACCTGATCTACGACTGGAACGTCCATGGGCGCGAGCCTTTCCATCCCAAGCGCCCCATCCTCCTGGACGATGAGACGCTCCGCGACGGCTTGCAGTCCCCAAGCGTGCTCGACCCGGATTTGGACCACAAGATTCGCCTCATCCACCTGATGGACCAGCTGGGCATCAGTACCGCCGACATCGGTTTGCCGGGCGCGGGGCAGCGCCAGCGCGAAGACATCACCCGCCTGGCCAAGGAAGTTGCCGACAACAGGCTCAATATCGGGATCAACGTCGCCTGCCGCACCATCGTCTCCGACCTCGAGCCGGTCGTCGAGATCTCGCAAAAGGCTGGGCTGCCGATCGAGATCGCCGCCTTCATCGGCTCCAGCGAGATCCGGCAATACACCGAGAGTTGGGACCTCAAGCTCTTGCTGGATCGCTCGCGCGAGGCGCTGGAGTTCGCCCAGAAGAACAATCTGCCGGTCGTGTACGTGACCGAGGACACGACCCGCGCCCATCCGCAGACGGTTCAGGCACTCTATTCCCAGGCGGTCGAACTCGGGGCCAAGCGGGTCTGCGTCTCTGACACTGTGGGGCACAGCGACCCCTACGGCGCCTTCAACGTGGTGCAGTTCGTCAAGCACGTCCTGCAGGGGCTCGGCGTCGAGGAGGAGGTCGGCATCGATTGGCACGGCCACCGCGACCGCGGTCTGGCCTTGGCCAACTGCATTGCGGCGGTGGAGGCCGGGGCGACCCGCATCCATGGGGCGGCTTTGGGGATCGGCGAACGCACCGGCAACGCGCCGATGGATCTATTGCTCGTCAACTTCGTGCTCCTGGGTTGGCTGGACCACGACATCCGGGCTCTGCCCGAATACGTGCACACCGTCGCGGAGGCGGTGGGGGTGCGGGTGCCCTACAACTACCCGGTGCTGGGCAGCGACGCCTTCGTCACCGGAACCGGGGTGCATGCGGCAGCGGTGATCAAGGCCCTGCGTCGCGGAGACCGTGAGCTTGCAGATGCGGTCTACTCGGGGGTGCCGGCGGCGATTGTCGGCAAGGAGCAGGTCATCGGCGTCGGCCCGATGAGCGGCCGCTCGAACGTGCAGTGGGAACTCGAACGACTGCAGCGCGATCCCTCGGACGCAAACATCGCCAAGGTCCTAGGGCGGGCCAAGCTGAGCAAGGAACTCCTGACCGACGCCGAAATCCTCGAGGCGCTTGATGGGGCGAAGTAGCTAGCGGGGTCTTGCTGCCTCTCTGCTTTGCCGGCCGTTGGGGTATGCGCTCACCGACAAAGCCTCGTCTGCGGGCCTTTTTCCAGCAGCCTGCTCAGGCTTCGGCAGCGCGTTCGAGGGTGCCGGGACCATTTTCGGGGCTCAGCTGGGGGCAGGAGAAGCTGGATCCGCGGTAGTGCTTGCACAGGGAGCACTTGTGGTATCCCTCGTCCTGGCGACCCAAGCAGGAGCCCTCGCTCACGATTTGCCGGGTCAGAGGGATCGTGAGGGGGTCCTTGGGGCTAGGGCAGGAGCGATGGCCTTGGGGGATCTCGGCGCTTGGGAGCAGCTCGGGGAGGAGAGGATACTCCGTAGCCGTGGTCGAGTGGCGAGCACGGTCCCTGCGAGCTTTGCGGTCCCTGCGAGCTTCACTGTCTCTGCGAGCTTCACGGTCTCTGCGAGCTTCACGGTCTCTGCGAGCTTCACTGCCCCTGCGAGCTTCTAGGACGGATGGCGTCTGCTCTCGGCGAGCCAGGCTGGGCAGGGCGCGGGGCGTTTCGGTCCTTGGCAGCATGCTGTGATTCCCGCGATGTCGTTCGGAAGCGTCGGAAGTGATGGAGACGACAGGGGCGATACATCGGGCAGTCTGGCTTCTTCGGGCACTGCGCTCTGCTCGCGTCTGCTCCATAGCTTCGCTGCTGTCTCGACTCATTTTCATGGACCCCTCCTCCAGAACCCTTCGCAACGCCTTTCCGTGTACTACCTTCACAGGCTATGAGAAGAGGCAGCGGACGAGAGAGACGAGACGAGGAAAACGGACACTGTCTTCCTCCCTTACGGGATCTCAGCGAGCCGCACCCTGCGAGGGGGCCGGTCGTTTTTTGCCGAGCCCTGTCCGGGTTTAGGCCAGTTTGGCTGATGCCGAATCAGGTACTACGTGGAAGAAGTGCCACACGGCCAGAGAAAAGTCCCCTGACCGATGCGCCGGACCTTAGGCAGGGGTGAAGCGCTCCGTCAAGAAGGCTTAAAGATTGGCCGGAGACAGATGTTGGTCCCAGCAGAGCTTTGCCTTGCGTAGCGAAGTCAGGGCGCTATGTGCGCTCCGGCTCAACTCCCAGCACAGTGGACCTTGATAATTGAGCTCTCGGAGGCAGTGCCCGATCTCGGCGAAATCGACATCTCCTTCGCCGGGGTCTAGGTGCACGTGGACGCCACGGCGCATGTCCTCGATGTGGATCTGGCGTACCCGCTCGATGACTGCGGGGAGCACTTCGCTCGGCGAGCCCTCGCCGGTCACGTAGAGATGGCCAAGGTCGATGGTCAAGCCGAGCTGCGGCGGGTCACCGAGCTGCTGAACGAGCTGCCGGGCCTGGGCCACGGTTTCGATGAGCATGCCCGGCTCGGGTTCGAAGGCGAGGGGCACGCTGCGGCGCTCGCTCTCGACGAGCAGGGCTTCGATGCCTTCACGCAGATGTGCCTCGGCGCTGGCTACGGCGACCGAGGCGGGGCGCTGCCCGGCCCAGAAGGAGAGAGCCTGAGCGCCGAGTTCTTCGCCGAGCTCCAGGCAGCGCCGCAAGAAGTCCAGACGCGCCGCGCGCTGCTCGGCCTCGGCCTCGAGCAGGTTGGGGCGATGCTTGCGGCGTGGGTCGAGGAGGTAGCGGGCGCCGCTCTCGATCACGCAGCTCAGCCCGAGCTGCTCAAGCAGCCTGGCGATGCTGGCGCGCTCGGCCATGCTGCTTCGGTAGGGGTCCAGGTGTCCGACGTCGGGCGATATCGCCACACAGTCGTAGCCCTCGTCGGCGAGGAGCCGAAGGGCCTCGTCCAAGCGGTGGTGGGTCAGGCCGTTGCTGATGTAGCCAAGCTGCATGCTGGGGTTGCTAGATGACTTGCGGGCTTGCAAGTAGGGGGGGATAGGCCGAAGAGTGTAGGCGCACGGCGTCTTAGACCGCCTGCCATGTCGATAATTCCTTTTTGCTCTGTGAGTTTTTGGTTTTGAGCCCCTATCTCCTTGCCCTTTATCTGTTGCTGGCTGGCCTCCTGGGCGGTGTATTGCCGCTGCTTATCCGAAAGACCCCGCGCTCTCTGCACCTATTACTTTCGCTGGCGGCGGGCTTTTTTCTCGGTGCCGTGATGCTGCATTTGCTACCGCACGTGGCGGAGACTGCGGCAGAGAACGGTCATGGCAGCGCCTGGACCTGGGTTCTGGTTGGGTTGCTTGCCGTCCTCATCCTCGACCTTGGGCTCTTCGGCTCGCATAACCATGCCAACGTCGGCTGGGCGATGCTGCTAGGGCTAACGGCGCACGCTTTCACTGCCGGGCTTGGGCTGGCCTTTTTGCTGGAGGAGCCGGCCATCGCCGGCATCGCCCTGGCCTTTTCTCTGCACAAGTTGGGGGAGTGCTTCAGCTTGGTCTCGGCGCTGCGCTTTTCGATCGAAGGGCGGCGGCTGACCTTCGTCGTTCTGCTGCTCTTCTCCCTGGTAACCCCGCTTGGGCTTGTGCTCGGCTACCTGCTGCATGGACAGGTCCTGGTAGGACACGGTGTCGAGGGCGCGATCGCGGCGATTTCGGCCGGGACCTTCCTCTACGTCGCGGTGGGGGAGTTGCTGCCCGAGGTCTTCCACGAGACCCGGGATCGACTGCCCAAGCTCGCGGCACTCTTGCTGGGTGTGCTCTTTGCGGCGCTATCCAACCCGCATGCCTTCCACGCGCATGGGGATGATTGTGAATTCGACCACGGTCGCGCCGGGGCGCTGCAGGAGCTGCCGCTAGGTCTGCGGGAGCCTAAGGCCGGGCGAATGCGTCTCGTGCGGGCTTGTTAGCTCCTGCTGCCGCTGGTCTCTACCAGGGAAGGATCTGCCCGTTTGTGTGCCAGAAGCTGCCGCTTTCCTGCAGGGTCAGCTTGTCGAGGATGGAGATCAGGCCGGCGGCGGATTGCTCCGGACTCAGGTTGCCGTTCCAGTCGGTCATGCGGGTCTTGACGTAGCCGGGGTGGAGAATCGCGACCGAGATCTTTCGTGCGGCCAGGTCCCTGGCCAGGGAGACGAAGGCGGCGTTGACCGCAGCCTTCGACATGCGATAGCCGTAGTGGCCGCCCGACTCGTTGTCGGTCATCGAGCCCATCATGCTGGTGACTACCGCGAGCTTGCTCCCGGCGTCGAGGCGCGGCAGTAGTGCCTGGGTGACCCGCAGCGGACCGATGCTGTTGACTTCGAACTGCTGACGAATCATATCGAAGTCGAGGTCCGTAAGGCCGGAGGGGGAGTAGATGCCGGCGTTGTTGATCAGGCAGTCCAGCTTCTGCTCGCCGAGCTGCTGCTTGAGCGTGACGAGATCCTCGTCTTTTGTGACGTCGATGCCGCTCAGGACTCGGCAGCCGAGCCCTTCGATTTCGTCGCTGCTCTTACGACAGGTTGCGATGACCTCGTCGCCGCGCTCCTGGAGTTGTCTGCAGAGTTCGTAGCCAATGCCGCGATTGGCGCCGGTGATGAGAATGGTGTTCATCTAGGCCAGCCTAGGTGCCCGAGCAGCGGTGGAAAATCCTGCGTTAAAGAATCTGGGAGATACCGGGCGATAGCTTCAATCCCCAGCTGCTAAGGGGCTATCGTCCCTGGCCGCACTCCCCGCCTGTAGCTCCGCAGCTATACGCAAGTGATCTGCCGAGGCTCGCGTTGTGTGGCCCGGGTGGGGCTATATGTGGAACCTTGTTCCCTTGGATAGCGAGACCCATGAACGTCCTTGTTTTGAATGCCGGTTCGTCCAGCCTCCGTTTTCAGCTGATCGAGACTGACTATGAGCGCATGCGCTCTGACGAGGACCTGCGCCATGCCGATGGGCGTGTCGAACGAATCGGCACGCTTGCGATGGTGACCCTGCACGCCGCTGGGCAGAAACGGGTTTGCAAAGAGGTTCCTCTTCGCGATCACGCGGCAGCGATCGATTACGTGCTGCGCTGGCTGGTGTCGCCAGAGTCCGGGATCGAGAGCTTGCGTTCGATTAGTGATATCCACGCGGTGGGGCACCGGATGGTGCACGGTGGGCAGAGCTTCCGCGAATCAGTTCTGATCGACCCCGAAGTGCTGAGAGGGCTCGAAGACTGCGTCGATCTGGCGCCGCTGCACATGCCGGGGAATCTCAGTGGTGTGCGGGCGGTCGAGGAGCTGCTCGGCCAGGTGCCCCAGGTCGCGGTCTTTGATACCGCCTTCCACAGCACGATGCCGGCGACCTCCTATCTCTACGCGCTGCCGTATCACTACTATTCTCGATTTGGTGTGCGCCGTTACGGCTTCCACGGCACTTCACATCGCTATGTTGCCTTCCGTTACCGCCAGCTCATGAAGAAGCCGCGTAAGGACGTCAACATCATTACCCTGCACCTTGGTAATGGCAGCTCTGCCTGTGCGATCCGCGATGGTGACTCCTTCGATACTTCGATGGGCTTTACTCCCCTCGAAGGCCTGATGATGGGCACGCGCACCGGCGATATCGACCCCTCGGTTATGCACTACCTCTCCTACAAGGAGGGGCTGGGCTTTTCCGAGCTGGATACCATGCTCAGCAAGCATTCTGGCCTACTCGGCATCTCGGGGCTGGCGAGCGATATGCGCGAGCTTCTGAAGGAAGAGTCCGAGCACTTCGATCGTCGCGTCACCCTTGCGATCGACATGTTTTGTGCCCGGGTGCGTAAGTACATCGGCGCCTACTACGTTGGGCTGGAAGGCTGCGAGGCCCTGGTCTTCGCCGGCGGTATTGGAGAAAACTCTCCAGAGATTCGCGCGCGCATCTGTAAGGGGCTCGATTGCCTCGGTCTGAAGATCGACGAGGAGCGCAATAGGGAGGCGGTTGGCGGTCGTACCCTCAAGATCTCGACCGAGGATAGTACGCTCGCAGCCTGGGTCATCCCCACGGACGAAGAGCTGATGATCGCTCGCGACACCGTGCGCGCCGTTGAGCCGGAGGGCCAGGGTACCTGAGTCTGGAGGGGGGCGTGCCCAGGGGCCGAGTTCGCAGGGATGCCGCCCTCAGCTGCACAGCGTCTACATACGCAGGATCATCACCGTTTCCTTGGGGTTGATTGGGCTCGGGCCCCGGTCGAGGCGGTGCTTCTCCCGGGCTCTGCGGCCGAGCCTTGTGCCGCTGGGGTACTCCAGATCCGGCTGGCTCAAGAGTTCGTACACGAGGTGGAAGCAGAGTTCCGCCGCATCTTGGCCCTTGGTCTGGGGCGCGAAGATATGGAAGTTTTCGCGGCCATAGCGGGGCATGCCGTGGGTCAATATCGAGAGGCGCCCCTGGCCCTCGTCGGCGATGGATAGGTCGACCATCAGCTCGATGGGCGGGTCCTCCTCATTCATGTCGGCGTCGATGCCTTCCCAGAGCTTGGCGTCGTGGATGCTCCGGCTCCGGCCAAACATGGCGCCGATTGCTGGGCTCACTCGCAGCACCGCCGCGGTCGCCCGGCACATGAGTAGGTCTTGGGTGAGGGGCGAGCCTTCGATGCCCTGGAGCACGGTGAGGAGCTGGGCCTTGCACTTGGCGATCTCTTCCTCGGGCGGGGAGGTCAGGCCGGGGGGCAGGTCGGCGAGCTTCGACTGCTGCGCCGGGGTCAGCGTCAGCCGCAGCGCGGCTCCATGGGCGAGGGGCAGGAGGAGGCTGTCCTCCTTCACCTCGATCGGCTCCTCGCCGAGCTCGAAGCCCAGTTCGACCATGGCGGCGCCGAGTCGCTCTGGGCTTGGGAGGGTGTTCTCGCGTAGCAGGGCGAAGCAGGGGGGCGCTGCCTGATGGCCTCCAGGGTCTTGGCTTCCGTCGCGTTGCCGTTCGTCGCTGGTCATCGGTATCGCCTCTCGCTGATGCGCGAAGGAGTCGCTGGGGGTCTCTTGCCCGAGTTCCTTGTCAGCCTGCTTGGCCGTCGACTATCAGGGAAAGCGAGTTGCTCGCTTGGTGCAATGGTCAGCAGGCCAGTTTACCCGGCCTGTCCGTGGAGAAGCTCCCTGCGATCGCTGATCCGGCGCCCTTGACTTGCTGCGTAGGGCTGCGAGCATCCTTTCCCCGATTTTCGCGACGAACGAGGGAGCAGGAAATGAGCGGCGAGACGAGCACCCGCTACGAACCCCAGGCGATCCAGAAGGCGATGCAGCAGCGCTGGCAGAAGGCAGCGTGCTTCGCCGCTTTCCCGGACCAGGCCAAGGATCCCTACGTCATCATGATGCCCTTGCCCAACGTCACCGGTGCCCTGCACATGGGGCACGCGATGGACAATGTGCTGCAGGACATGCTGATTCGTTGGCACCGCATGCAGGGGGATTCGGCGCTGTGGATGCCGGGTACCGACCATGCCGGCATCGCCACCCAGTCCGTCGTTGAAAAACGTCTGCTGGAGCTCGAGGGCAAGACCCGCCACGACATCGGCCGCGAAGCCCTGGTCGAGCGAATCTGGCAGTGGAAGCATGAGTATCAGAAGCGCATCAACGAGCAGCAGCAGCTCATGGGCTGCTCCTGCGACTGGGATCGTCAGCGCTTCACGATGGACCCGGTCTGCGCTGCGGCGGTGCGTGAGACCTTCTTCCGCATGTTCGAGGACGGGCTGATCTACCGCGGCAACCGCCTGGTCAACTGGGATTGCCAGCTGCAGACCGCGGTCTCCGACGACGAGGTCGAGTATGCGACGGTGCAGGGGGGCTTCTGGCACCTGCGCTATCCGATCATTGCTCCCAAGGCGGGTGAACCCGAGGAGATCGTGGTCGCGACCACCCGGCCGGAGACCATGCTCGGGGATACGGCGGTGGCCGTGCATCCCGAGCCCGGGGCGCAGCTGCAGCGTCTGATCGCCAAGGCGCGCGAACGCAGCCTCGAGGCCAGCGCCAAGGATCGCGAGGCGCTGGCGGACGAGATCCTCGGCCTCGAAGAGCGCGTTGCCGAGCTGCTACCGCGGCTGGAGCAGCTCGCCGACATGGCCAAGGACGGGCGCAAAATCCGGCTGCCGCTGCTGGGTCGAGAGATTCCTCTCATCCTCGATGAGTGGGCCAAGCCGGAGCTGGGTAGCGGCTGCGTCAAGATCACCCCGGCCCATGACCCCAACGACTACGAGGTTTGGAAGCGTCACCCCGAGATCGGCGCCATCAATGTCCTTGAGGTCGACGGCTGCCTGAATGCTAACGCCGGCCCCTATGAGGGACTCGATCGTTTCGTGGCGCGAAAGAAGCTGGTGGCCGACCTGGAGGCGCAGGGTCTCCTCGCCGAGCACGAGGCTCGCGAGATCGAAGTCGGGCACAGCGACCGCTCCAAGACCCCGATCGAGCCCTACCTCAGCAAGCAGTGGTTTGTGGCGATGGGCGACCGCGAGGGCGGGGTGGTGATGGCCAAGGGCACGAAGAAGGAGTTCGTGAGCCCCGGCCTGGCCCAGGCGGCCATCGACGCCGTCGAGGGAGAGTGGCGCTCGCCCAGCGGGCGCAAGCTGCGTTTCTGGCCGGACCAGCGCTACGCCCATGGCTACGTCGCCTGGCTGGCCGAGAAGCGCGACTGGTGCATCAGCCGTCAGCTCTGGTGGGGGCATCGCATCCCCGTCTGGCGCAAGCTGCAGAGCGGTGCCCAGCTCGGCGAGCTCTGCCAGAGCATTCGCTGGCAGGAGCCAGGGGTGATGCTGCGCATCACCGTGCCCAGCGGCGAGTCCTTGCTTCCCGAGGAGGCGCTGCGCTTGGCGCAGGAGCGGCCGCAGGACGAGTTCGAAGTCCTGGTCTGCCTGCGCAACGAAGAGGCGGATGGGCGCTTGGCGCCGCAGCTCGAAGAGCTCGGTTTGGAGCGGGACCCGGACGTGCTCGACACCTGGTTCAGTAGCGCCCTATGGCCGCATTCGACCCTGGGCTGGCCCGATCCGGCGAAGGCGCAGCCCGAGCCGGGGCAGGCGCCCTTCGTGCGCGAAGGCGAGCCCAGCAGCCTCGACTATTTCTACCCGGGCAGCTGCCTGGTGACCGGGCGCGACATCATCACGCTCTGGGTCGCGCGCATGGTGCTGACCGGGCTCTACAACCTCGGCGACCTGCCCTTCACCAACTGCTTCATCCACGCCAACATCCTCGATGGCAAGGGCGAGCGGATGAGCAAGACCAAGGGCAACGGCATCGACCCTGTCGACATCATCGAGCAGTTCGGCGCCGATGCGATGCGCTATGTGCTCTGCGAGATGCAGACCGGCCTGCAGGACATTCGTCTGCCGGTGCAGGTGGAGTCGCCGTTCAGCGGCGAGCTGCTGGAGTTGGCCAAGCTGAAGAGCGGATCCAGCTCGGGGGTCTATCTCTGCCCGAAGACCAAGAAGGAGTTCGACGTCATCGGCACCCGCAGCGACCTGCCGCGCGCGCCCAAGGTCACCAGTGACCGCTTCGAGGTGGGGCGCAACTTCTGCAACAAGCTGTGGAACGCCTCGCGCTTCGCCCTGCTGAACCTCGGCGAGGAGCTGAGCTTTCGCGCGCTGAGCAGGGAGCAGCTGACGGTGCAGGACCGCTGGGTGCTCTCGCGCCTGGCCAGGGCTACCGAGGCCGTCGAGCAGGCGCTGCGTGACTACAACCCCAGTGCGGCGATCGCCGCCGCTCGCGTCTTCTTCTGGGACGAACTCTGCGATTGGTATCTCGAGCTGATCAAACCGCGGATGCAGGATGAGGAGCAGGCCGCCGTGCCGCGCCAGGTCCTGGCCTTTGCCCTGGATCAAGTGCTGCGCCTGCTGCACCCCTTCCTGCCCTTCATCACCGAAGGGATCTGGGAGCTGCTCGGCAAGCAGGTCAAGCAGCGGGGCATCGAGCAAGCTCTCGCCAGCTCGGAGCTGGTGGCGCTGGCGGCTTGGCCCAAGGCTCGCAGCGCGGATATCGACGAAGTAGTCGAAGCCGACATGAGCTGGGCGCAGGCGGTGATCCGCGCGATTCGCGACCTGCGCGCCAAGTACGAGATCCCACCCTCGCGGCCGCTGGATGCCCAGCTGCTGGCTTCGCCGGAGCTCTGCGCTCGGCTCGAGGCCTTCCTGCCGAGCATCGCCAATCTCGCCCGGCTGAGTTCTTTGGCGGCCGGAGAGAAGCTGCCGCCGCTGGAGCAGGCTGCGGTTCAAGTCCTCGGTGACATCGAGCTTCGGCTCGGGGGCGTCCTCGATCCGGAAAAAGAGCGGGCCCGGCTTGGGAAGCAGCGCCAGAACCTGGAGAAGCAGATTCAGGGCTTGCGCGGGAAGTTGAGTAACGAAAACTTCGTCCAACGGGCGCCGACCGAGCTGGTCGAAAAGGAGCGAGGCCGCCTCGCTGACTTTGAGGAGCAGCTCGCGAGCCTGGTTTCTTTGCTCACGGCTCTGGGCTGAGCCGGCCTTTCAGACGCCCCCGCGTCATACCGCGTTAAACCACCTATCTCTCTACGGAGCTGATCCATGTCTCGCCTGTTCCTAACGCTGACCGCTCTCTGTCTGTTAGGCGGTCTTGCGACCGCCCAGGTCGAGAATCCCGTGCCGAACCCTGAGCCCAATCCTGACCAGGGCAAGCCAGCCAGCGAGCCGAGCCCCGACGAAATCGAGGCGATGGAACGGCGGCGGATCGAGAGGGAGATGGGGGGCGCCGATGCCGAAGGCATGCTCAGCTTCGCGAAGAGCTTTGGCATCCAGATCAACCCCAGCCAGCATCCGAAGCGCATTGCCCCGGGGGAGACCGGCAAGCTTGTGCTCTTCGTGATGCTGCCCCGAGAGCAGGTTGGCGCCCTGCCCTCGGGTTCGATCACCTGGGCACCTGGGCAGGAGGACTTGAAGTTCCTGAGCTTTGGCGCTCCGAGCTTCGATCCACCCAAGGCTGGGCGCAGCAGCTATGCCGACAGCTTTGTCGTGACGGTGCCAGTTACGGTGAAGCCGCGAACCGAGCATCGCAGCTACAGCTTTTCGGGAACCTTGCTGCTGAATGGGAGCTTTCGCTCGGTCGTAGAGTCCTTCGACGATCTTCCCGCGGGCGCTGACGGAGCGCCTGGAGCGGCTGGCGCGCCGCCGGCTGCCCCCGTGGCACGCTCCTCGAACAAGGCCGAGATCGCCTTTACCGGCAATCTCATCGTCGGAGCACCGGTGCCCAGGCCTGGCGTCTTGCGGAAGGCTGGGGCAAGGCGCCCCGGCGTTCCGGCGGCGAGCAAACCGGCCACTCGTCCCGCCCAGGGCGGCGCGGGAGCCCAGGCCAGGGCAGAGAAGCCTGCGGCGGCTGAGCCGGCGCCCCTGGGTTCGGGTGACCTTCAATTTGGCAAGGAGAAGGGCTCGGGTGGGAGCCTAGCCCCTATCGACAGCGGGGACTCTTCGCCTGCGCCTTCGAGTGGCAACCTCGACATGATCCTCAAGGTCGCTGGTGTCCTGCTTGCTTTCCTGCTCTTGCTCCTGATCCTTCGGGGCAAGGGTAGGGCTTGAGTCTCCCTTCCCTCCTGGAGCCGCCCACCTCGCTATGCCGGAACTCGTTTACATCACCCGCTGCGCTGAGTTCTCTGCCAGCCACCGGATGCACAATCCGCAGCTCAGTGCAGAGGAGAACGAGCTTCTTTTCCGCAACTGCAATTGGCCCAATGGGCACGGGCACAACTACCTGCTCGAAGTGACCGTGTGCGGCGAGGTCGATCCCCGCAGCGGCATGGTCATGAATCTCAAGGATCTGAAGGCAGCCATCCAGACGCGGATCCTCGACAAGTGCGATCACCGCTGCCTGAACCTGGACGTGGACTTCTTGGCCGACCAGGTCTGCTCGGCCGAGAACCTCTGCCGAGCCTTCTGGCGGGAGCTCGAAGAGGAGCTGCAGCGGCTAGGAACTTCGGCTCGGCTTTACTCGATCCGCATCCGCGAGACCCGGGACAACTGCTGCACCTATTTCGGCCCCTGTGCGAGCTAGCAGGCCTCACCGGCCCTTGCCGGGCTGCTGCGGCGACAGGGCCCGAGATCGGCGCTCTATCTACCTATGCCGAGGCGCGTAGCGGTCTGACAGGCACACGCTTTCACAGTGATTGTCGCTCCTGAGGAAGCCTCGCCCCTTTTTCTGCGTAGTTTCCGCCTCCCACGGGCGCCGGGCCGGCGCCCGCCTCAGCGAAGACGGAATGATCATGTCCACCCCTGTCCCCAAGGCCCCGACCCTGATTGGCTTCTTGCGTTGCTTGGCCCCCGCTGAGCAGCTCAGCTGGAGTGATCTCGATCCCTGGTTGGACGGAGACGAGGCGCAGTTTGCGAAGGATGCCAAGCGCCTGCGCCGGGGCCTCGATCGTAAGGACGTTCGCATCACTGGCTTGCAGCCGGGGCAGGAGCCGGACTGCTACGAGAGCGGCCGCTACAGCTCCCAGGGCACGCTTCGTTCCGATGGGGTGGGCTCCTACGAGAAGGAAATCGGCCGACTACCGCGCCTGGGGCGCAGCGGCGAGTTCCGCTTTGCCCGTCGTTATTCCTTCTTCCGGCAGTGGGTGGGGGAGCTGCTCACCGAGCAGGGCTTCGCAGAGGACCGCATCAAGCAGATGTTGACCCACGAGGACCTGGGCGAGATCGACTGGCCCAAGGGCTGTGCCAAGCCTGTCCAGGATCGCATCCGCCGCCGACTGGCTGAGCTGCTCGAGCTGCGCAACGCCTTCCTGCACGGCACCCTCTACATCGTCATGGGCGCGGTCCACAAGTATCGCGGCCGCGGCATCGATACCCCCGATTTGGTCCAGGAGGGCAATGTCAGCCTCTACCAGGCCCTCGAAGGCTTTGATTGGGCCCGAGACGTTCGTTTCAAGACCTATGCGGAATACTGGGTCAACCAGGCCTTCCTGAAGATCCTCTACAACAGCGTGCGAACTGTGCGCGTCCCGGTCTGGGTGCAGAAGACCCTCAAGAAGATCCGCGACTTGCAGGCGGATTTCCGCCAGAGCAAGGGACGGGAGGCCAGCCCCGACGAGCTCGGCGCCCTGCTTGACATTCCCGGCCCCAAGGTCAAGCGGCTGCTTGAGACCCAGCGCTACGCGATCTCCATTGAGGCGGAGCTAGGGGGGGGCGAGGACGGGACCTGTGTCGGCGACCTTCTCAGTAATGAGGATGAGCCGGGCGTCCCCGAGCAGATCGTGGATGTGCCGCTGCGTGAGCGCATCGCTGAGGTGCTCGAAGAGCTCAACGAGCGCGAGCGCCGAATCCTTGAGCTACGCTTTGGCCTGGACGGCAAGGAGCCCAAGACGCTGAGCGAGGTGGGCAAGCTGCTGAAGGTCAGCGCTGAGCGCATTCGCCAACTGCAGGAAGCAGCCCTGCGTCGCCTCAAGATGTCGAAGAGCCGCGATCGCCTCGACCCGTTTATGGCCTGAAGACCCGGTCTGACCTGGTCTGAGTCAGGCGGTCTGATGCCTCGAATCCAGGCTTTGGCCGCAGGTCTCGGTGCTTTGTGGGGCCTGGCTCTGGGCCAGACGGGAAAGCGAAGCGAGTTCCGGGTTTGACAGCCGAGCTGCGATCCGGAGAGTGTTCGCTCCGCTTTGCTTCCCCGAGCCTTTGCCAGCGAGTCGACCCCAATGGATTTCACCTTTACCGAAGAGCAGCAGATGCTGCGCCAGGCTGTCCGCGACTGGTGCGAGAGCGAACTCAAGCCGCTGGCTGCACAGATCGACCGCGAGAAAGAGATTCCTCCCTCCATTCTGGAGGGGCTCAAGGAGATGGGCTTCTTGGGCCTGCACTTCCCCGAGGAGTTTGGCGGTGGCGGCATGGGGGAGCTTGGCCTCTGCATCTTCATGGAGGAAGTCACCCGCGGCTGTTTCTCGACCGCGGTTTGGGCCGGTGGTCACATGTCGATTGGCGGCAATGCCATCATGCTCCACGGTTCGGAGGAGCAGAAGGCGCGGTGGCTGCCGGATATGTCCGAGGGCAAGAAGATCAGCTGCTATGCGCTGACCGAGGCCGACAGTGGCAGCGATGCCGGAGCGATGCGCACGACCGCGAAGAGGGACGGTGACGACTGGATCCTCGATGGCTCCAAGATCTGGATCACCAATGGCGATGTCGCTGACCTGATCGTGGTCTTCGCCGCCAACAATCGGGAGCTGGGGACCCGCGGCGGCATTACTGCCTTCGTCGTGGAGAAGGAGATGGAGGGTTTTTCGCCGGGCCGTCCCGAGGACAAGATGGGGCAGTGCGGCAGCCGCACGGTCGAGATTCATTTCGACAAGGTGCGGGTGCCCGATGCCAACCGTTTGGGGCAGGTCGGCGAGGGCTTCAAGCTTGCGATGGCGACCCTGGACCGCGGGCGCCTGACTCTCGGGGCCAACTGCCTCGGCGCGGCCAAAGAGGCCCTAGCCCTGGCTTGCCGCTATGCCAAGGAGCGGGTGCAGTTCGGCGAGCCCATCGCCAAGCAGCAGGCGATCCAGACCATGCTCGCGGACATGGCTACCGACATCTTCGCGATGGAGTCCATGGTCTACCGCGCGGCTTGGATGTGTGACCAGGGCCAGCCCTTCAGTAAGGAGTCGGCGATGGTCAAGCTCTTCTGCTCGGAGGCGTTGGACCGGGTGGTCGACAAGGCGGTGCAGATTCATGGCGGCATGGGCTACTCGAAGGAATACGCCGTCGAGAGGATGTACCGGGATGCCCGCGTCAACCGCATCTACGAGGGCACTAGCGAAATCCAGCGTTTGGTGATCGCACGGGCGGTGCTGAAGGCATAGGGCCCTTTCAGCGGCCAGCAAGCTCTGCCAAGTGATGCAAAGCGGCTGGCTCCACTCCGCCGTATTCGGTAGAAACGCCCTTGCTCGTGCGGATAGGCGGCTGTCCGCGAGCTTCACTCGGTTGTCACCCCTGGACGCCTCTGCATGTCCCAGCGCCCCCTCGCCGTCGTCGTCCTTGCCGCAGGCAAGGGCACTCGCACCAAGCTCGACCTGCCAAAGGTCCTTCTACCACTCTGCGGCGCTCCTTTGCTTGAGCACGTATTGGATACAGCTGCAGCGCTCCAGCCCGATGAGTTGGTCGTCGTCCTGCATCACGGCATGCACGAGATCGCCGAACGTCTCGACCAGCGCTTCGAAGAGCTGCAAGCATTGATCGTGGATCAGGGCGAGCCGCTGGGCACCGGGCACGCGATGCAGCGGGCCATGGAGGAGCTGGACCGCAAGCATGGCCAGCAGTGGGATGGCGATATCCTGGTGCTTTACGGCGACGCCCCGTTGATTCGCGAAGAGACCCTGCGGGCCCTGGTCGAGGTCTTAGGGGACGAGGCGCTGGGTGCTGAGGCCGGGGAGCTGCCCGAGGCTCTTGCCGGCAAAAGGGGCGCGGCGAGCCTGCTCAGCTGTGACGCTGTCCCGGTCCATGGCCTCGGACGGGTGCTGCGCGACGAGGAGGGCTTCTTCGTCGGCATCCGCGAGCAGAAGGATTGCTCGGAGGAAGAACTCGAGATCGACGAGATCAACACCGGCTTCTGCTGCTTTACCAGTGCGGCTCTGCGGCAGACGCTGCCCGAGCTCTCCAACGCCAATAAGCAGGGTGAGTACTACCTGACCGACTGCTTCGGCCTCTTGGTCGAAAAGGGCGAACTCGTGGTGCCAGTGATGACCGATGACGGGGAGCAGGTCCAGGGCATCAATGACCTAGGTCAGCTGGCGGCCGTGCGCGACTCGCTCCAAGAGAGGATTCACCTGGATCTCCTGGCCAAAGGCGTCTTGATTGAGGATCCCGCTACGACGGTCATCGAGCGCGGGGTCGAAATCGGCCGTGGGACCACTGTCTTCCCGTTCACGGTCATCCACTCGGGTGTCGTGATCGGCGAAAACTGCGAAGTTGGCCCCTTCTCGCATCTGCGCGTCGGCGCGGTGCTTGAGGACCGCGCCGAGGTCGGCAACTTCGTCGAGATGAAGAAGTCCGTGCTCGGCCAGGGCTCCAAGGCCAAGCACCTGACCTACCTCGGCAACGCGGAGATCGGCAAGAAGGTCAACGTCGGGGCCGGCACCATCACCGCCAACTACGACGGCAAGCACAAGCACCTGACCGAGATCGCGGATGGAGCCTTCATCGGCTCGGGGACGGTGATCGTTGCTCCGGCCAAGATCGGGAAAAAGGCGCTGACTGGGGCGGGCGCCCTCGTCAAGCGTGGTAGCGACGTTCCAGAGGGGCAGGTCGTCGTCGGAGTGCCGGCACGGCCCCTCGTCAAGAAGAACGAAGACGCGAGCGCCAAGGAAGAAGCATGAACGACAGCCCGAAAGACTTTCAGAGAATGCGTGTTTTTAGCGGGAACGCGCATCGCGAGCTCTCTGACGAAATCATCAAGGAACTCAAGCTCGAACCAGGTGAAGCGGTCGTTGGTCGTTTTCCCGATGGTGAGATCGATGTGAAGGTCAACGTCGACGTGCGCGGTTCGGACTGCTTCGTGGTGCAGCCGACGTGCCCGCCGGTCAACGAGAACCTCATCGAGCTGCTGGTCTTGATCGACTGCCTGCGCCGGGCTTCGGCCGAGCGGATCACCGCGGTCTTGCCCTACTTCGGCTATGCCCGCAAGGACCGCAAGGACGAAGGGCGGGTGCCGATCACCGCGAAGCTCGTCGCCAACATGATTACCACCGCTGGTGCTGATCGGGTTCTGACGGTCGACCTGCACGCGGCGCAGATTCAGGGCTTTTTCGATATCCCGGTGGACCACCTCTACGCCCGCCGCTCCTTCCTCGATGTCCTCGAGGCCGATGGCTACCGGGGCGACGACCTCGTCGTCGTCTCTCCGGACGTGGGCGGGGTCAAGCTCTGCCGAGCCTATTCGAAGGAACTCGGGGCCGGGCTTGCCATCGTTGACAAGCGGCGAGTCAGCGGCAGTGTCACCAAGGTCGAGCACATGGTCGGCAACGTGCAAGGCAAGCGGGCCCTGATCGTTGACGACATGATCTCGACCGGCGGCTCGATTTCGGACGCGGCCCGAGTCGTCAAGGAACACGGCGCCCGGGAAGTCACGCTCTTGGCGAGCCATGGCGTGCTCTGTGGCCCAGCGGTCGAGCGCCTAGATGCCGCTCCCATCGAGTGCATCTACATCAGCAACACCATCCCGCTTCCGAAAGAGCGGCGGCCGAAGAAGCTGAAGTCGGTGAGCCTGGCTCCGATGCTGGCAAAGGCGATCGACTCCATCCACCATTCGGAGTCGGTGTCGATCCTCTTCGAGCGGGGCAAGTCCTAGCAGGCACCGCTCAAGCTCTGTTTGCTGATCTCCGGGGTCTAGCCCCCTGAGATCAGCGCCCCTGGATCAGCGCCCCTGAGATTAGCTGTTTTCCCGCGCCAGCCTCGTCGCTACACTCCTCCGCCCTTTTCCCCAAACCGAAAGGATGGAGCGATGGAAGTAGCGAAGATGAAGGTGTCTGACCGCGAGGTCTTCGGACGCCGCGCGATGGCCAGGGTCCGTGCTTCGGGACAGATCCCCGCCATCGTGTATGGCCGCGGTGGTGAGAGCCATGCGATCTCGGTCCCGTTCCGCGAGTTTTCCCGTCACGTGTGGAAGCACCGCAAGCTGTTCCGGCTCGAGGCCGGATCTCAGGTCGAGGAGGTCTACCTCCAGGATCTGCAGTGGGACAACATCAACGATGAAATCCTGCACGCGGACTTCCTCCGGGTGGATTTCAGCGTTGCTCGTACCTTTACCGTGGGCCTCGTCTTTGTGGGCAACGCCAAGGGCTCTTCGGTGGGCATCTTTGATGCGAAGCTCGATTCCATCGATATCAACTGCCCGCCGACCTCGCTACCCGAGAGCATTCGGGTGGTGATCAATGACCTCGATGTCGGCGATTCGATCATGGTCAAGGACCTGGACCTGCCTGAGAACTGCAGCCCGGTCTCCGATCCCGAGGAAATGGTCTGCAACGTCATCCCGAAGGCCGCAGAGCTGGAGAGCGATGACGAGGCTGCTGAGGGTGAGGCTGGAGAGGCTCCGGCCGAAGGTGGCGACGAGGGCTGAGCGGCCTTGGACTAGCTGTGCCGACGGAGCCGCAAGCTTGCGGAACTCGTTGCCGCGGCTAGGCTGCTCCCCCTTCCTCTTCGTGCCATGGCCCCCTATCAGGAGCTCCACACGAAAGCCGGCCCTGCCGATACCCCCCTTTTCGAGTGCATGCTTGTGGGGCTCGGTAACCCGGGCGAAGAATACCGGGACTCACGCCACAACGTGGGCTTCGACGTCGTCGACGCCTTGGCTGAGTCCTTGGACCTGCGTTTTGCGCGCGTTCGCAAGTTTGATCCTTTCCTTGGCGCCGGATTCTCCGGCAAGGTGAAGGCTCAGTTGGCGCAGGGCCGACTGCCGATGCTGCTTCCTCCGAACCCTGTCCTTGGGGCTGAGGCTGCTGGCAAAGGCGAAACAGGCGATGATGTGCCGAAGCTGCGCCTGCGCAGTTTTCTGCTGGTCAAACCCTGGACCTATATGAACATGAGCGGGGTGGCTGTGGCCGCGCTCGCTCGCTACTGCCGGATTCCTCCGGCATCGATCTTTGTCGTATACGACGACTTGAACCTACCCTTGGGCCGGATGCGCATCCGGTCGGAGGGGAGCCCAGGTGGGCACAACGGAATGAAGTCCCTTGTGTCCTGTCTGGGTACCGAAGGCTTCCCCCGTCTGCGGATGGGGATAGGCGCCGAGGGCTTGCCCAATAGCGCCATGGTCGACCCGGACTTCGTGCTCGGACGCTTCGAGGACGATGAGCGGCCGCTACTCCAGCGCATCCACGCTGCGAGTGTCGACGCTTGTCGCTCGTGGCTCTCGGGGACGGCGCTCGATGTCTTGATGAATCGCTACAACCCCATCCGGGTGAGCAGCGAGGACTTGAGCAGCGAGGGCTCGGGCTGCGAGGGCAGCGAAGAGACCGGTGAGAGCCAGCCTTCGTAGGTTCGTTCCCTGAATGCGTGACTGAAGGAACGAGAACGTGAACACCTACGAAGCCATGCTCCTCCTGGATAACCGGGAGGTGAAGAACGGATGGGAGACCTTGAAAGAGAAGGTCGACGCCGTCCTGACCAAGCACGGGGCGAAGATCCTCGTGGCGAAGCGATGGGACGAGCGCAAGCTCGCCTACGAGATCAAGAAGCAGAAGCGTGCGACCTACTACCTCGCCTACATCGAGGCCGATCCGCAGTCGCTCGACCAGATGTCGCGCTCGCTCAAGCTGAGCGGCCCCGTGCTCCGGCACCTGCTCCTCCGTTGCGAGGAAGTGCCCGAGGAGGCCTACGAGCCGGAGAAGGAGTTCAACCTTGAGGCTGACGACGAAGGCACCGAGGCCGTCGAGGGTGAGGGCACCGAAGAAGGCGGCGCAGTTGAGTCTGAAGACGGCGCAGGCGAGTCTGAAGGCGGCGCAGGCGAGTCTGAAGGCGGCGCAGGCGAGTCTGAAGGCGGCGAGGAGCAGGCCGAAGCTGCTGAGGCCGAAGAGGTCAAGAACCAGGGCGAGGGTAGCGAGGATGCTCCCAGCGCCGAACTAGGTGCCGAGGCGGATGCCTCCGGCGATGAAGAACCGCAGGGCTAAGGCCCCACCATCGGAATCAGAGCGAAACCAAGGAGAACACCCATGGGTGCACGTGGACGCAAGTTTCGTCGCTTCGGTGCGGGCCGGACGAAGGTCATGCCCGAGAGCGAACTGGACTACAAGAACATCAACTACATCGCGACCTTCCTCACCCCGCAGTACCGCATCGTGTCGCGCAAGCGCACGGGCTTCAGCGGGCGTGACCAGAAGCGTCTCAAGTTCGCAATCAAGCGCGCGCGCTTCCTGGCGCTGCTGCCCTACACCGCCTGAGGCGAGGAGGAAAAGCGATGACCAAGGGCAATAAGCTCGTTCAGGTCCTGCTGATGCAGGATGTCGACGGCCTCGGACATACCGGCGAACTCGTCGATGTGAGCCCGGGCCACGCCCGCAACTTCCTCTTGCCGATGGGCAAGGCGGCTCGGCCTTCGGCTGAGAACCTCCGCCTGCTCGAGCAGAACAAGGCGAAGTACGAGGCGCAAATCAAGGAGCGCAAGAGCAAGCTCGAAGAGCTGGCGAAGGCGATCCCAGAGACCAACGTCACGATCGAGATGAAGGTCAACGCCGATGGCACGCTCTACGGTGCCGTCAACGAGAAGATGATCTCGCAGGCCATGCAAAATGCCGGTCTCGACATCCATCCGCAAAACGTTCGGCTGGAGCAGCCCATCAAGGAGCACGGCCAGTTCGACGTCCCGATCCACGTCTACGACGAAGTGATCGTCGAGGCGCGTATCTGGGTGGTCCAGGCCGCAAGCTGAGCGGGGGCGCTGCTCTCGCTAGCGGCGAGTCCCGGCTGGGCTGCCAGGCCTGGGCTGCCAGACCTGGGCCAAGGGCGCGAGATTTGTGCCCGCGGCCCAGGGTCGGGACTTGCCCGCGCGTTTCAGGGCGGGCGCGTAGCTGCTATCGTCCCCCTCCACGTTTTGGCGCCAGGGACGGCCCTGCGCTTGCCGCGAAGGCGATGCGTGGAATGGGGATGGAGCTGTAGAGCCGGAGCTATGAATCAGGCCTTGGGGGCCCGCGGGCTCAGGCGGCGACGTATTCTGGGAGGGGAAGATGAGCGAGGCCGAAGGTCGCTCCGCACCACATAATCTCGAAGCCGAGATGAGCGTGCTCAGCGCGATGCTCTTGAGTTCGGATGCTGCCATCGATCTGGCGATGCGGCTGAGTCCCGAGGACTTCTATAAGGCTGCGCACGCGACGATCTTCGAGGTGCTGGCCGAACTCGTCGATAGCCAGATTGAGGCCGATCACGTCACCGTTGCCGAGCACCTGCAGCGCAAGGACAAGCTTGAGCTGATCGGCGGTAAGGAATACCTCTTTACCCTCGCCGATTATGTGCCTTCGGCTGCGAGTGCCCTCTATCACTCTGACATCGTCCACACCAAGGCGGTGCAGCGCCGCCTGATCCGGGTTTCCGAGGAGATCGCCGAGCGGGCCTACTCGGGCAGCGAAGAGCCCGGCGACCTACTCGACGATGCCGAGCGGCAGATCTTCGAGATCGCGCGCAAGGGGGAGACCGGTGAGCCGCAGTCGATGCAGAGCATCGTCCAGGCCACCTTTGAGCGCATCGAGCATCTGCGTTCGCGCGATGGCGACCTGACTGGCGTGCCCTCGGGCTTCGTAGACCTAGACGATTTGACCGCAGGGCTTCAGCCCGGAGAGTTGCTCATCCTCGCGGCCCGCCCGTCGATGGGGAAGACCTCCTTCGCGATGAACTGCATGGAGCGGGCGGCCGCGCGCGATTATCCGGTGGCCTTCTTCAGTCTCGAGATGACGAGCACCAACGTGGCGCAGAACCTCCTCTGTTGCCGCAGCCAGGTGGACGCCCATCGCCTACGCCGTGGGCGGGTCAGTGATATCGAGTATCAGCGCCTGCGCGATGTCGCCGGTGAGCTCTACCAGAAGCCGATCTTCATCGACGACACCGCCGGCATGTCGATCCACGCTCTTCGCGCCAAGATGCGGCGCCTCAAGCGGAAGCACGACATACGCATCGCCTTCATCGATTATCTGCAGCTCCTCAACGGTGGCCCCAGGATGGAGAGCCGCCAGCAGGAGATCTCCCTGATCAGCCGTTCGCTGAAGGGTTTGGCCAAGGAGCTGGAGATACCGGTCGTTGCCTTGTCCCAGCTCAACCGCAGTGTCGAGCAGCGTGATTCGCACCGGCCGCGGATGTCGGACCTCCGAGAGTCAGGCGCGATCGAGCAGGACGCCGACGTGATCATGATGTTGCACCGCGAGGAGTACTTCAAACCGACGGAGGAGAACCTGGGACTCGCCGAGCTCATCATCGCCAAGCAGCGGAACGGTCCTACGGGCACGATCAAGCTGCGCTTCTTCCGCGAGTTCATGCGCTTTGAGAGCTACACTCGCGAGCCCGAGCCGATCGCCTGAGTTCCTGGGTATAGCTGCGTCTGCGAGTTCCTTTTCGTGCCCTCCTTCCAAGTTCCCTCTGGATTCTCCCGCTTCCTGCCGCTGGCAGCCCTCGCTTGCTGTTTGCTGCTTTCGGCTGCTCTGTGGGCACAGGAGGCCCCGGTCGACAAGGAGGAGGCGCTGGAACCCTTCGTCGGTCGCAAGATCGTCCAGATCGATGTTTCGGGCGCCCGGCGGAATCGACCCGAGTTGCTGCTGAGTTCGATCGAAACCCAGAAGGGGCGTCGCCTCGACCTGGCGACGCTGCGCGAGGACATCCGCTTCCTCTGGTCGCGCTTCAAAATCCGGGCGGCTTTCAAGGTGCGGAATCTGCCAGGAGACGCGGAGCAGGGGCTGCGCCTCCTGCTCGCGGTCGAGGAGTTCCCCTCCTTCCGGCGCATCGAATTCCAGGGCCTCTCGCACTTCACCGACGCACAGCTACGGCGTCTGCTCGAAATGGACGAGGGAGAGTCACCCACCGAGCTCACCGGTCGCCACTACGCGCGACTCTTGGAGGAGCGCTACCGCCAGGACGGCTATGCCTTTGTCGTCGTGCGGGTCCTCCCCGATGAGCGGCGCGGAGTTCTGGTGCTGCAGATTGGCGAAGGTCCAAAGGTGCGCATCCGCTCCTTCGACTTCGTCGGCAACAAGAGCTATCCCGCGACGTCCTTCATCGGTTTTCGCTGGAATCTCCTCGGTTCGGCGGGGGTGAGGAACAAGCCGGGCCCGAGCCTCTTGCCCTTCCTGGCCGGGATCTATTCCAAGGACAAGCTCGAAGAGGATTTCGACCGCATCGAGACTTGGTATCGCGAGCGGGGCTTTCTCGACGCCATCGTCGAGCTACGCACCCTGCGCTTTACCAAGGACCGCAGCGGGGTTCATATCGTGGCCAGGGTCCACGAGGGTAAGCGCTACAAGGTCTCGGGTATCGAAGTCGATATCACCCCGGCCAAGGGCGGAGCCAAGCCGGCTTTCGATCCGGAGCGCCTGAAGAAGCTGCTCGCACTCAAGGTGGGCGAGTATCTAGGGCAGGAAGTCCTCGACCGGGACATGGACAAGATTCGGGAGTTCTACGGAAAGCGTGGTTATCCCGACTGGGAGCGCTATCGCACCCTATCCCGGGCCAATACCCTGCAAGTGCTCGATCCGAGCCTCGTCGTCGACCCGGAAAAAGGCAGCGTCAAGGTCGTATACCGGGTTCTGGAGGGGCAGAAGAAGAGCATCCGCTTCTTCGATATCACCGGCAACGAGTTGACTCGCGATCATGTGATTCGCCGGGACATGCGTGTCCACCCAGGCGAGCCGCTGAACGAGGTCGAGCTGGAGCGTGGACGTAAGCGCCTGATCTCTCGCCAGTACTTTGGCGATCTCTCGGTCGGCGATCCCGGGGTTCGTCTGCGCCTGCTTCCGGTCGAAGGCCGGGATGATCTGGTCGACCTTGAGCTGGATGTCAGCGAGGCCAGTACTGGGCGCATCCTCTTTGGGGCGAACTTCTCCACCAACGCCGGCTTCTTCGCCAGCGTCTCCTACAACAAGCGCAACTTCGATTGGACGCGTCCTCCGACCGGGATCAACCCGATCGACTGGTTCGTGCAGCTGATCCGCAACGAGGCCTGGCACGGGGCCGGCCAGACTCTCAACCTCAACCTTCGTCCCGGCACCAAGGTTTCGCAGATCGATGCGACCTTCTATGAGCCGGACGTCTTCGGTCGGCAGTATGAGACCATCGGTATGCAGCTGAGTGGGCAACGCCAGCTGCGCGGCTACAGGACCTACAGCGGTGACACCCTGGGGGGTTCGGTGATCTTTGATCGCCGCTTTGGCACCGATTGGAAGGTCAGTGCCGGCTTCCGCATCGAGCACGTCACCGTGGACCAGGTCCGCGGCGATGCGCCTCGCATCGTTTGGGATGCCGAGGGTGGGACCGAGATGCGGAGCCTTCTCGGGAGGATCAGTTGGGCCGAGCTCGATCGACAGCCGCGGCCGACCTCGGGGGCGCGGGCCAGTGCCTATGTCGAATATGCTCCGGAATGGCTCGGCGGGCAGAGTTCCTTCTATAAGGTGGGGGCAGAGCTTCGGACCTATATCCCGGTGTACGAAGACTCGCGGCGGCGTCGGCACGTCTTCAATACCAAGCTGCGCCTGGATCTTGGCCAGGGGATCGACGGCAGTGACGATCTCTACCTGAGCAAGCGCTTCTACATGGGCGGCCAAAGCAATCTGCGCGGCTTCGACTATCGCGGGGCGGGGCCGACGCAGTTCCGGAATCCGGTGGGGGGCGAGGTCCGCTTCCTGGGGACGGCGCAGTACATCTTCCCGATCCTTTCGACCCGCTATGAAGAGCGCTTCGAGGAGACGGATATCGTGCGCGGCCTGTTCTTCGTCGATGCCGGCATGCTCGGGGATTCGTTCCAGGACGAGCAGTTCAAAGATATTCGTGTCTCGACCGGCATAGGCTTTCGCTTTCTTGTCCCAGGGATCATTGGTGGCGAGGGACTTCCTATCAATATCGACTTTGGCTGGCCGCTCCGCCGGGAGGCGAGCGACAAGACCAAGGTTTTCAACTTCTCGATCAGCTTCGGAAGCTGAGCACGGGGTTCTTCGATGCGCAGTGCGAGCATTCTCTTTCTCTTGGCCTTGTCCCTACTCTGCTCTGGCGGCAGCGTGGCCCAGGATGGCGGCAAGGCCTTGCAGGTCGTCCTCTCGCCCGAGGGTCGTTATGTCCGCAGCAGCGACACCTTCTTCCTGCGCATCAGCGTTACAGCCCGCCAGGAAAGCTTGCTGGACCTAGGAGTGCTCGACGGCTCTGGGATCGAGCTCTTCCTCGCTGGGGAGCCGCTCGGGACCCTGGCGCCCAAGCCGGAGAAAAAGCGCGAGCCTTGGAAGCTTGCCAGCGGCACCCGGCTGGAGCTGCGGCTGCCCCTTGATATGGAAGTGATCCTGCGCCGCTACGGCCAAGATCTGCGAGCGGGCAGGACCTATGAGCTGGCGGTGCAGGCGCTCGGCGACTCGAAGACCCGAACCCCGATCACGGTGGTCTGCCGTCCCGATGCGCTCACGATGGCCGACCTCGATCTGGCCAAGACACAGGTCGCGCTGGTGACCAACTACGGGACGATGTTGGTGAGCTTTCGTCCGGACAAGGCGCCAAAGACGGTGCACAACTTCGTCAAGCTGGCGAAGGACGGCTTCTACGACGGGACCAAGTTCCACCGTGTGGTCGAGGGCTTCATGATCCAAGGTGGTTGTCCCAAGACCAAGAACGCCAACCCGATGGACGATGGTTCGGGGGGGCCTGGTTATCAGCTGCAGGATGAGTTCTCGGACCTGACTCATCGCCGGGGCGTCTTGTCGATGGCCAACCTTGGCCGGCCGAATACCGGTGGCAGCCAGTTCTTCGTGATGCATGCGAATCGGCCTGACCTGGACCGGCGTTATGCCGTCTTTGGCAAGCTTGTCGAGGGCCTCGATACCCTGGACCGCATCGCCAAGGTGCCGGTGCAGGCGCAGCCGCTCAACCGGCGCGAAATCTCGCGACCGAGTGTCGACGTGCAGCTGCTGCGCGCCGTGCTGCTGCCGACCCTGAAGTGAAATCATGGGCCAGGCCTGGCCCAGCGGAGCGAAAGACCATGACTCTTATTGACCTCGAAACCACCGATCTGTCCCAGCTGCAGGCTGTCCTCGAGACGGATAAGGGCCAGATGCGCATCGGCTTTTTTCCCGAGAAGGCGCCGAAGACGGTGTTCAACTTCCTGAAGCTGGCGCAGGACGGCTTCTACGACGGACTGCTCTTCCACCGGGTTATCAAGGACTTCATGGTCCAGGGCGGCTGCCCGAACGGCAGCGGCACCGGTGGACCGGGCTACACGATCGATGCGGAGTTCAACGATACCGAGCATCGGCGTGGCGTGATTTCGATGGCGCGTTCCCAGGATCCGAACAGCGCCGGGAGCCAGTTTTTCATCGTGCACGCCGACCATGCCGGGCACCTGGACGGTAAATACACAGCCTTCGGGCAGCTCGTCGAAGGCGAGGAGACGCTCGACGCTATCGCCACGATTGATTGTGAATACTCCTCGACCGGTGAGCGGAGTGTCCCGGTCCAGCCGGTGCGGCTGCAGGCGGTGCGTATTCAGTCGCTGGGCTCCGGCGGCGAGGCCTGTGACGGTGAGCCGGCTCCTGGTGCGCAGGAATCCGGGGAGGATGCTCCCGGCGGCGAGGCGAACAAGAATCAAGATGGAGGCAGTGATGAGTGACGACGACATGAAGGGCGAAGAGTTCGATCCTCCCAGGAACGTGGAATACGAGAACGACGACGGCATCGTCGTGCTGACCATCAACCGGCCCGAGAAGCTCAATGCCCTCGATAACGAGGTGCTCTTGGAGCTCTCGGACTGCGTCGATCAGGCCCTCGAAGACGAGGATGTGGCTGCGCTGGTGATCACCGGTGGGGGCGACAAGTCCTTTGTCGCTGGCGCCGATATCGAGATGCTCGCCGAGCAGGGTGTCCTGGATGGGCGTGAAAACTCCCACCTTGGCCAGCAGGTCTTTCACGACATCGAGAACTGCATGATGCCGGTGATCGCGGCGGTCAATGGCTTCGCCCTTGGTGGGGGCTGCGAGTTGGCTCTGGCTTGCGACTTCCGTTACGCAAGCAGCAATGCGCTGTTTGGGCTGCCTGAGGTTGGGCTGGGCATTGTTCCTGGATACGGCGGCACCCAGCGCTTACCGCGGTTGGTCGGCATGGGACATGCGCTCGAGTTGATCATGAGTGGCGGCAAGATCGACGCGGAGGAGGCTCTGCGCATTGGCCTGGTCAACAAGGTCTTCGAGCCGGCAGCCCTGCTCGACGAGGCCAAGAAGACGGCGCGCAAGATTGCCCAGCAGGGGCCGCTGGCCGTGCGGATGGCAAAGGAAGTCGTGCGTCGCGGTTTCGATATGACCCTCGAAGAAGGGCTCAGCCTTGAGGCTGACATCTTCGGGATGATTTCGTCGACGAACGACATGCACGAAGGAATGACGGCCTTTTTGGAGAAGAGGAAGCCGCAGTTCCAGGGCGAGTAGCAGCAGGACGGCTAGAGCAGAGCGAGGATCGGAGAAGGCCAGGGGCGAGCAGAAACCCGAGGCTCCAGCCTTGACCGTGTCTTGGGCCGTCTCCATACTCTTCGCCCCTTTCCGCCAGGCGGAAACAAACGAATACACACGTAGGGCCTTCGAGAGTCTCTCGAAACGTCGCTGCGATACCCCTCAGGTCGCGTTTCACAGACGCGCCACCATTCGCGGGAGGGCCGCTAGGTCCGTTCAAACCGCGGGAGGAACAAGATGGCACCGAAGAAGGAAGTCACCGCTTCCGTAAAGCTCCAGATCCCGGCTGGGCAGGCAACCCCTGCGCCGCCCGTGGGCACCGCCCTGGGTCCCCACGGCGTGAACATGGGGGAGTTCGTCAAGCAGTTCAACGACGCCACGCGCGAGCAGCAGGGCCTGCTGATTCCCTGCATCGTGTCGATCTATAAGGATCGTTCGTTCAGCTTCGAACTCAAGAGTCCGCCGGCTGCAACCCTGATCAAGAAGGCGCTTGGGCTGGATAAGGCTAGTGGCGAAACCGGCACCGTCTTTGTCGGCAAGGTCACGCGGGCCCAGCTCGAGGAGATCGCCAAGATCAAGGAGAAGGACCTCAAGGTCAACTCCATGGACGCCGCCGTGCGCGTGCTTTCCGGGACCGCCCGTTCGATGGGCATTCGAGTGGAGGGCTGAGCTGATGGCCGAAGAAAAGAACAAGGCCGTGGAGCAAGAAGCCCAGGCCGCCCCTGCCCAGAGCACCCCGGATCAAGTCAAAGAGAATCAGGCTGAGGATAGCCTCGGTTCTGACAGCGGCCCGAAGAAGCGCTGGTATCGCGGTCGTTTCTCCAATAGTCGCCGCTTCCGTGGCGCCAAGGAGAAGGTCGATCGCATGCGGCAGTATGAGCCGGTCGAGGCCTTCAAGCTGCTGAAGGAGTTGCCGGGGGCCAAGTTCGACGAGACCGTCGAGATCGTGGTTCGCCTCGGAATCAACCCGAAGAAGACCGATCAGCTGGTGCGTGGCGCCGTTAGCTTGCCGCACGGTATCGGTAAGGTCGTCCGCGTCATCGCCTTTGCCGAAGGCGATAAGGCCGAAGAGGCCAAGAAGGCGGGGGCGATTGAGGTCGGCTCTGCTGATCTCGCCAAGAAGATCGAGGGTGGTTGGCTCGACTTTGATGTCGCCATCGCTTCGCCCGACATGATGAGGCACGTTGGCCGTCTCGGTCGCGTCCTTGGTCCGCAGGGCAAGATGCCCTCGCCGAAGGCCGGCACCGTGACTCCCAACGTTGCCCAGGCCGTCGCCGAGTTCGCCGCCGGTAAGGTGGAGTTCCGCACGGATAAGGGCGCCAATGTCCACGCGCCTCTGGGTAAGCGCAGCTTCTCCCCGGAGCAGCTGGCGGATAACGCCCAGGCCTTCGTTAGCCATCTCCGCACTCTGAAGCCGTCCCAGGCGCGGGGTGCTTTTGTCACCAAGGTCACTGTTTCTTCGACGATGGGGCCGGGTATCCGTCTCAACGTCTCAGCGGAGGGCTCAAGCCATGCCTAACATCGTCGGCAAACTTACCCTCGCGGAATTCGATCGCGGCCTTGAGTCGATGGGCTCTTGCGTCGTCGTTCGCTTCGACAAGATGACGGTCGCGCAGGCCAGTGATCTTCGCCGTCGCTTCCTCGATAACGAAATCGAGATGAAGGTGGCGAAGAACCGCTTGATGACCAAGGCGCTGGCCGATCGCGGTTTCCAGCTCAATGAGAAGCTGACCGGCAAGTGCGGCCTCGTCTTCGCGCCAGAAGAGCGTGCGATCACGGCTGCCAAGCTCGTGCGTGACTTCCAGAAGGAGCATCGCGAGATCGAGATCAATGTCCTCGCTGGCGTCGTTGAAGGCGAGCTGATCGAGGGCGAGGATGCCAAGGGCATCGCGGACATGCCCGACAAGGACACGGTCCGCTCGATGCTGCTCTCGGCCATCGCTGGTCCGAGCCGCATGCTGGCAACTGTCATCTCGGCCGTTCCCAGTGGTCTCGCTCGCTGTCTGCAGCAACATGCCGACGGCGAAGGCGGCGAAGCCGGTGAGGGCGACGCGGCCTGAGCGCCGCTTGCTCCTCGAATCACCCGCTCCTCCTGCAGCCTTCTGCTCGGAGGGGGAGCACAACAATCCATAAGCGATGTGGCGGAGCCCTGGGTCTAAGCAGTCCTGGGTCTCAGAGGCGCATCCAAAGCAACCATCACAGCGAAATCGAAAGACGTGGAGGTCCCGATGAGCGAAGAAACGATTGAAAAGGTTGAGCTCGACAGCGAGCTCGAAGAAATCTTTGAGAAGCTCGACAAGCTGTCCTTGGGCAGCGCTGCCAAGCTGGTCAAGGCGCTCGAGGAGCGCTGGGGTGTCTCGGCTGCGGCTCCTGCCGCGGTTGCCGTTGCGGCTCCTGGAGCCGGTGGCGGTGATGATGCTGCGCCAGAAAAGACCGAGTTCGATGTCATCTTGAAGGCGCCGGGCGGCACCAAGATCCAGGTCATCAAGGCCGTCCGCGAGATCACCTCGCTGGGTCTGAAGGAAGCCAAGGCTCTGGTCGAGAGCGCTCCGACTCCTGTCAAGGAAGGCGTGAGCAAGGACGAGGCCGAGACGGTCCAGAAGAAGCTCGAAGAGGCTGGAGCCGAGGTCGAGGTCAAGTAACTCGGTTCCTCTATGAGGATCCCAGTTTGCTGGATCGAGGCCTCCGCGCTTCCGGGGTCGGCTACGGCCGGGCCTGCCTGAGCGAGGGCAGAGTTCTTTGGTGCTGTTTGGCATCAGAGGGCCCTGCCCTCTCCCCGTGTTTTTCACGGCTAAGGGCTTTTCTTGTCTAGGTGCCGAAGTAGACTCCCGCGATTCGCTTGAGTGGGTCGCCCTTTCTTTTCAGCTTGAGGCTGCCTTCGCAGCCGCAGAGGGGCGGGCCTTAGAGAGGTCTTGGGTTCGGGCTTAGTGGCGCTTTATCGGGTTCCTTTCTAGGGGACCGTTTTAGGGCTTGGTGTTTTTTCAACCTTAGTGATTGGTGCTGAGCCTGGAGCCTCATCGGCTGCTGGTTCTCACCCTGATACCTTGGGCCCTTGGTTCCAGGGTACGACTCGACCGCGCGAGTGGTCACGACACATCGACGCTGCGACGCACGAGATAGCGCTCCGGGGTTTCCTGGCCGTGAGCGGAGAGGTGCGATGCGGCGGGTGCCTTTCCCTTGGGCTGGGCATCTCAGCCAGGAGTCGAGAGTGAAGGGCGGTGCCTGCGAGGCAGGTCCGCCTGTTTGGATACGTGTCGCCTAGCGCGCGACAAAAGTCAGGAATGATTGGACCGCAGAGTGGGCCTGCATCTTCAAGGCGGCTCGCTCTGGCGATGCCTGAGCAAGGGCTCTGCTTTGCCTGAGCCCAAATCAGGCTGTCCTCAACAGCAGGAGCAAAGAGCGCAATGGATTCTTCCAAGCAAGTAGGCGAGGGACTCAGCCGCAGCGCCTCGGATCCGATGTATCGGGTTCGGAGCCAAGCCGTCGAGCTGCCCGGTCAGCTGGAGACCATCAACTACGGGCTCTATCGACCGGTCGTCGATATCCCCAATCTCGTGGAACTCCAGACCAAGTCCTACTCGGACTTTTTGCAGATTGATGTCGCGCCGGATAAGCGCGAGAGCATCGGCTTGCAGGCCCTGCTCGAAGAGATCTTCCCGATCGAGTCCTACGACAAGGAAATCCGACTGGAGTTCCTGGGCTACGAACTCTCACAGCCGCGCTACGACCCGGATGAGTGCCGCAAGCTACGCCTGACCTACGGCTATCCCTTCAAGGTGCATGTCCGCCGGGTGGGGGGCTCGACGACGGTGGAGGAAGAGGTCTACCTGGGCGAGATCCCGGTGATGATCGGCGGTGGCGAGTTCATCGTGAATGGTTCCGAGCGCGTGATCGTGAGCCAGCTGCACCGCTCGCCGGGCGTCGACTTCAGCGTCGAGGTCGTGACCGGTGACCGCGAGCTGCATTCCTGCTGGATCATCCCCGAGCGCGGTAGCTGGATCGAGGTCAGCGTCGGCAAGAAGGAGACCGTCCAGGTCCGCATTGACCAGTCGGGCAAGTTCAGCGCCATGACCCTGCTGCGGGCGATGGATCCGCGTTTCTCGACCGACCGCGATATCCTCCGCGAGTTCTACGCTGAGAACACCAAGGTCATCAAGCGGAAGAAAAGCGAGCCGGACCAGCGCTTCGCCGACCGCTTGAACAAGACCATCGCCGTTGGCGATATCGTCAACTTGAGCTCGGGTGAGATCATCGTTCCCTCGGGGGAAGAGATCTCCGACGAGGCGGCCTTGCACATCGCCGAGCAGGAAATCGCTCAGGTCGAGGTCATCGTTGAGCCCGAGGATCGTCTGATCATCAACTCCCTCAAGGAGGACACGACGACGGTCCACGAAGAGGCGTTGATGAAGATTTATCAGCGCCTGCGTCCGGGTAACCCGCCAAACGCCGACAAGGCTCGCGATCTCTTCAATGAGAAGTTCTTCGACGCGACCCGCTACCGCTTGGGCCGGGTTGGCCGCTTCCGCCTGAACCGCAAGTTCGGCCAGCATGTAGGCGAAGAGCAGATGACGCTCGAGCCAAGCGACTTTGTCAACGCCATCCAGTACCTGCTGAAGCTGCGTGCTGGCACCGGCGAGCTCGACGATATCGACCACTTGGGTAACCGCCGAGTGCGGACCATCCTCGAGCTTGCCGGCGAGGAGTTCCGCAAGGGCCTGCTCAAGCTGCGCCGGACTGCGCAGGAGCGGATGACGCTCGAGAGCAACGATGTTGGCGAAGGTGTCACCCCTCGCAACCTGATCAACGCCAAGACCTTCTCTTCCGCGATTGATTTCTTCTTTGCTCGGGGCGAGCTGAGTCAGGTCGTCGACCAGACCAACCCCTTGAGCCAGTTGGCGCACGAACGTCGACTCTCGGCCCTGGGCCCTGGTGGCCTCAACCGCAAGCGCGCGGGCTTCGAAGTCCGCGACGTGCAGACCTCGCACTACGGGCGCCTCTGCCCGATCGAGACGCCGGAAGGCACCAATATCGGCCTGATCTCAAGTCTGTCGCTCTTCGCGGGCGTGGACGATTACGGCTTCCTGGTCTGCCCCTACCGCAAGGTGCGCAAGGGCAAGGTCACCGACGAAGTCGAGTGGCTGCGTGCCGACGAGGAGCAGGAGCACGTCATCGTCCCGGCCGACGCCGAGATCGACGACAAGGGACGGCTGGTCGGTGAGCGGGTGCTCGGCCGCAAGGCGGGGGAGCCGGAGACCGTCGGCGTCGACGAAGTCAGCTATATGGACATCTCGCCGATGCAGGTCGTCGGCGTTTCCGCGAGCCTCATTCCCTTCTTGGAGCACGATGACGCCAACCGGGCGCTGATGGGCTCCAACATGCAGCGGCAGGCGGTTCCTCTCTTGACCCCCGAGCTGCCCCTGGTGGGCACGGGCATGGAAGACATCGTTGCGCGCAACAGCGGCATGGTGGTTCGGGCCCGTCGCAATGGCCAGGTCAAGTTCGCCGACGCGACCCAGATCATGGTCGACGACGAGAAATACGAACTGCGCAAGTTCCGCCGTCTCAACGAGAAGACCTGCCTCAACCAAAAGCCGATCGTCAAGGAAGGCGACAAGGTCAAGGTCGGGGACATCCTCGCCGATGGTCCCGCCACCCAGAACGGCGTGCTGGCCTTGGGCAAGAACCTGCTCGTCGCCTTCATGACCTGGGATGGCTACAACTTCGAAGACGCGATCCTGCTCTCCGAGCGCCTGGTCAAGGACGACGTCTACACCTCGATCCACATCGACGAGTTCGAGATCGAGATCCGCGAGACCAAGCTCGGCCGTGAGGAGTTTACTCGCGACATCCCCAACGTCTCCGAGAAGGCTCTGGCCCATCTCGACGAGAGCGGCATTGTCCAGGTCGGCACCCGCGTTCGCGCTGGCGACATCCTGGTCGGCAAGGTCGCGCCCAAGTCGAAGAGCGAGCTGACTCCAGAAGAGAAGCTGCTACACGCGATCTTCGGCCGTGCGGGCGAAGACGTGAAGAACAGCTCGCTTGAGGTCCCGACTGGTGTCGAAGGCATCGTGATCGATGCGCAGAAGTTCTCGCGCAAGGTCAACCTGACCGAGGCCGAGCGCGAGGCGAACCTGCAGGAGATCAAGCAGGCCGAAATGGACTTCATGCAGCAGTTCCGCGATTCCATGGCGTCGATGCTGGAAGCTGCCAACAAGGTCTTCAACGAGCCGGTCTGTGATGACGAAGGCGAGCCGCTCGAGATTCCGGCTGCAGTCAGGTATGCCGACCTCAAGCGAGTTCAGGACTTCATCACCAAGCACGCGATGGAGTCTGGCGACAAGAAGATCGAGTCCCGGATTCAGGAGTTGGTTCGCGAATACTCTGACCGCATCAAGGCTCGCGAGGCTGACCGAAACAAGCGCGTCAACCGCCTCTCGCGTGGCGACGAGCTACCGCAGGGCGTCCTTGAGATGGTCAAGGTCTTCGTTGCCAGCAAGCGCAAGATTTCGGTGGGCGACAAGATGGCCGGCCGCCACGGCAACAAGGGCGTCATCTCGCTGATCCTCCCCGAGGAAGACATGCCCTTCCTCGAAGACGGAACGCCGGTGGACATCGTGCTCAACCCGCTGGGTGTGCCTTCGCGCATGAACGTCGGGCAGATCCTTGAGACCCACCTGGGTTGGGCGGCGAGCAAGCTGGGCTTCCGGGCGGTGACCCCCGTCTTTGACGGGGCCAGCGAAGCGGAGATCGAGGATGCTCTCCGGCGTGCCGGTTTGCCCGAGGAGGGCAAGACCGTGCTGCACGACGGGCGCAGCGGCGAGCCGCTCGAGCAGAAGGTCACGGTTGGCTACATCTACATGCTCAAGCTGCACCACCTGGTCGACGACAAGGTGCACGCGCGGGCGACCGGCCCCTACTCATTGATTACCCAGCAGCCACTCGGCGGCAAGGCTCGCTTCGGCGGTCAGCGCTTTGGCGAGATGGAGGTCTGGGCCCTCGAGGCCTACGGCGCTGCACACATCCTGCAGGAGCTGTTGACGGTCAAGTCCGACGACGTAGACGGACGCACGAAGATCTACGAGGCGATGGTCAAGGGCGAGAACATCCTCGAACCCGGAACGCCTGTCTCCTTCGGGGTGCTCTGCCACGAACTCCGCGGTTTGGGCCTAGACATCGATCTCGAGCGCAAGGGCTCGCCAGAGGCTCTACTCGGATGATCCCTTCGCTGCTCCCTTTGACCGGCCCGGCGCTCAGTTCTGAGCCTTGCGCGGCCGTCCTCCTTTCGCATTCCTCCTTCGTTCGCGCGAACGTCATCGCGCGGGGTTGATCACCATGGCTGAAACCATCTACGAGAAGATCAACGATTACGCCTCCGTCTCCATCAAGCTGGCATCGCCCGAGGACATCCGCTCCAAGTGGTCCTACGGCGAAGTCAAGAAGCCCGAGACGATCAACTACCGGACCTACCGCTCTGAGAAGGACGGTTTGTTCTGTGAGCGCATCTTCGGCCCTGAAAAGGACTGGGAGTGCTCCTGCGGCAAGTACAAGGGCATCAAGCACAAGGGCATCATCTGCGACAAGTGCGGGGTGATGATCACTCACAATCGGGTGCGTCGCGAACGCATGGGTCACATCAACCTGGCCGCACCGGTTGCCCACATCTGGTTCTTCAAGGCGATGCCGTCGCGTATCGGCAACCTCCTGGGCATGAAGACCGCCTCCTTGGAGAAGGTCATCTACTTCCAGGACTACGTGGTCGTCGATCCGGGGGACACGCCGCTGCAGCCCTACCAGCTGCTGACTGAGGACGAGTTCCGCACCAATCGCGAGAAGTACGGCAACACCTTCGAGGCCGGCATGGGAGCCGAGGCGCTGCGGGAGATCCTGCTGCGTCTCGATCTGGATGCGGTCAGCGAGGAACTCCACGAGGAGCTCTCGATGACCAAGTCGGTGCAGAAGATCAAGGACATCATCAAGCGGCTAAAGACCGTGGAGATGCTCCGCGATTCACCCAACCGTCCGGAGTGGATGGTGATGGATGTGATCCCGGTGATCCCACCGGACCTGCGTCCGCTGGTTCTGCTCGACAGTGGCAACTTTGCGACCTCCGATCTCAACGACCTCTACCGTCGTCTGATCAACCGCAACAACCGCCTGAAGAAGCTGCTCGACCTCAATGCGCCGGATGTGATCATCCGCAACGAGAAGCGCATGCTGCAGCAGTCGGTTGATGCGCTGTTTGACAACGGCCGCTGCCGGCGTCCGGTGCTCGGCTCGAGCAACCGTCCGCTCAAGTCGCTGACCGACATGATCAAGGGCAAGCAGGGCCGCTTCCGCGAGAACCTGCTCGGTAAGCGCGTCGACTACTCGGCACGTTCGGTCATCGTCGTGGGGCCCGACCTCAGCCTGCACCAGTGCGGTCTGCCCAAGGTCATCGCCCTGGAGCTGTTCCAGCCCTTCATCATTCGCCGCCTCAAGGAGCTCGGCCTCGCGGACACGATCAAGTCGGCGAAGAAGATGATCGAGCGCAAGGACGAACAGGTTTGGGACATCCTGGAAGAGGTGATCAAGGGGCATCCCGTTCTGCTGAACCGCGCGCCAACCTTGCACCGTATGGGGATCCAGGCCTTCGAGCCGGTGCTGATCGAAGGCAACGCCATCCGCATCCACCCTCTGGTCTGCGGTGGCTACAACGCCGACTTCGATGGCGACCAGATGGCGGTGCACTTGCCGCTCAGCTACGAGGCGCAGATCGAAGCCTCGACGCTGATGCTGTCGACCAACAACATCTTCACGCCGGCGCACGGCGGGCCGATCATCGCGCCCAGCCAGGACATCGTGCTTGGCAGCTTCTATCTCACCTATCGCTTCCCCGAGGAGAAGATCGGCGAGAAGTCGCTGCGTGCGACGCCGAACGAGGCGTGGATGGCCTATGCCGTCAACAAGCTGCGCACCCACGAGCCGGTGCTGGTGCAGTTCGCCGAGGGCACCAAGATCATCGACGAGAACGACAGCACCTCGGTTGCCGATGGCAAGACCTTGGTGGAGACCAGCCCTGGGCGCCTGCTGTTCAACGACATCCTTCCCGAGGGCATGTCCTTCTATAACTTCACGCTCAGTAAGAAGGACCTCGCTCGCATCATTGCCGACTGCTACCAGCTGCTCGGTCGCTCGGCGACCCTCGTGCTGCTCGACCGGATGAAGCACATCGGCTTCAAGGGCAGCACCATGGCTGGCCTCTCCTTCGGTAAGAGCGACCTCACGGTCCCGACCGGTCGCGACGATGTCGTCGGCAAGACCCAGGGTGAGGTCGATGAGATCCTGAAGCAGTTCGAGAGTGGCGGCATCACCGATGGCGAGCGTTATTCCAAGGTCGTGGATGCTTGGACCCGTGCTCGTGATGAGGTGGGTGGCCAGCTGATGCAGGCCCTGCGCATGGACTGCGGCAAGAATGTCGAAGGCAAGACCGGGGCGCCCACGGGGCGTGAGCCACACTACGTCAACCCGGTGTTCTGCATGGTGGCCTCGAAGGCTCGTGGCTCGGTGGAGCAGATTCGGCAGCTCGCTGGTATGCGCGGACTGATGGCGCGCCCTTCGGGCAAGATCATCGAGACGCCCATCAAGGCGAACTTCCGCGAAGGCTTGCGCGTCCTCGAATACTTCTCGTCGACCCACGGTGCCCGTAAGGGGCTGGCCGATACCGCGCTCAAAACCGCGGACTCGGGCTACCTGACCCGTAAGCTGGCCGACGTCGCCCAGAACGTCGTTGTGACCAAGCAGGACTGTGGCACTTCGCTAGGCGTCAAGCGCGGCGCCGTGTTCCAGGGCGACAAGTGCGTGGTGCCGCTCAGCGATGCGATTCGCGGGCGGACTTCGCTGGTCACGATCGAGCATCCGGTGACCGGTGACCTCGTTGTCGAGCGTAACCAGATCATCACGGTGGCGATTGCTCGCGAGCTGGAAGCTCTCGACTTCGACAGCCTGATGGTTCGCAGTGCGCTGACCTGTGAGGCCGGCCTGGGGGTCTGCGCCAAGTGCTACGGCATGGACCTCTCGCGCGGCACCTCCGTCGAGTTGGGCCAGGCTGTCGGCATCATCGCCGCGCAGTCCATCGGTGAGCCGGGAACGCAGCTGACGATGCGGACCTTCCACATCGGCGGCACTGCTTCGCGCGCCGTCGAAGAGTCCGAGCTGCGCGCCAAGCGCAAGGGCAAGGTGCGCTTCCAGGGCCTCAACGTCGTGACCAACAGCGAAGGCGATACGGTCACGCTCAACCGCAAGGGCGAGCTGATCATCTTGGATGCGAAGGACCGTGAGCTCGAGCGCATGGCGGTGCCGATGGGCGCCCGGGTCCTGGTCAACGAAGGTGATGCGATCAAGGAGAAGCAGGTCCTGCTGCAGTGGGATCCGCACCACGTTCCGATCCTCGCCGAGATGTCCGGTGTCGTGCGCTACGACGAGATCATCGCTGGCAAGACCATGCGCCTCGAAAAGGACGCTGGCACCCAGAACGAGCGCAAGGTCATCGTTCGTCAGGAAAAGAAAGGCGAGATGCGCCACCCGCAGATCCTCGTCGTCGACAAGGAAGAGGAGAAACCTCTCACCATCCACGCTCTTCCCGAGCGTGCCTATCTCGAGGTCGAGGATGGCGAAGAGGTCGAGGCCGGCTCGTTGATCGCGCGTTCGCCGCGTGAGATTAAGGGCACCCAGGACATTACTGGTGGTCTTCCGCGTGTTACCGAGCTCTTCGAGGCCCGGCGTCCCAAGGAGCCGGCGGTGCTTGCTGAGATCGATGGCCAGGTCGAGTTCGGCGAGAAGAAGCGCAACAAGCGCACTGTCATCGTTCGCGGTGAGGGTGGCGTGGAGCGTGAGCACCTGGTTCCGCCAGGAGCGCACCTGCGTCCGCACCGTGGCGACCACGTTGACGCCGGTGAGCCGCTGACCGAGGGGGCCTTGGTTCCCCAGGACATCCTGCGCATCAATGGCGAAAATGCCGTGCTCGACTACCTGCTCGCCGAGATCCAAGCGGTCTACCGGGCCCAGGGCGTGCCCATCGCTAACAAGCACGTCGAGGTCATCCTGGCGCAGATGATGCGCAAGGTGCAGATCGATGACCCCGGTGACAGCGAGTTCCTCCCGGGTGCGGTGGTGGACAAGTTCCGCTTCCGTCAGGCGAACGCCAAGCTGCGCGAGGAAAAGAAGAAGGCTGCAGTAGCCTCCCCGCTGCTCCTCGGCGTCACCAAGGCCTCGTTGCAGTCGGACTCCTTCATCTCGGCCGCGTCCTTCCAGGAGACGACCAAGGTCCTGACCGAGGCCGCACTCGCCGGCCGCAGGGACCATTTGATCGGCCTCAAGGAGAACGTGATCTTGGGCCACCTGGTCCCCACCGGGACCGGCTTCTCGGCCTACCAGCGCACGCAGGTCCGCAAGAACATCGACCTGCAAGCCGCGGCTGCCGAGCTCCTGGCCCAGACCCAGGGCGCGGGTGGTCCGACCATCCTGCTCGAAGGCGAAGACGAGAAGGTCTCACCCGGAACGGGCGCGACCGGATCCTGATCGCTATCCCCTCCCCGGCCGCGTGACTCGTCGGTCGGGGAGAGGCAACGCAGAAGTCCTGCGAATGACTGCGATCTCCTTCGTTCTCATCCTTGCACGGGCTTCTTCGCTTCTTATACTTCTTCCCCCTTTCCTTTCACGTGAACCCCCGCGTGCCAAGTTCGAAGGCACGCACTGGCGCCTAGCGCGCCGCTTTTCGGAGAACAGAATGCCGACGATCAACCAGCTTGTCCGCAAGGGCCGCAGCAAGCAGCCGAACGTCAGTAAGTCGCGCGTTCTGGAGCGCTGCCCGCAGAAGAAAGGTGTCTGCACCCAGGTCAAGACCATGACGCCGAAGAAGCCGAACTCCGCGCTCCGCCGTGTTGCGCGTGTTCGTCTCTCCAACGGCAAGGAAGTCACCGTCTACATCCCGGGTGAAGGCCACAACCTGCAGGAGCACTCGATCGTCCTCGTTCGCGGTGGCCGCGTTCGTGACCTTCCGGGTGTCCGCTACCACGTGATTCGCGGCACCGAAGACGCCTCCGGCGTCGATGACCGCAAGCGTTCGCGCAGCAAGTACGGAACCAAGCGCCCCAAGGCTTAATCGCCCCCGGCGGTCTGAGCCAGTCCTGCTAGAGGGCACGGAAGGCGAAGACGCTGGTCCTGAAGGGATGAGGCGCGCGCCTCGCTGCCTGCCTCCCTGTAGCCTGCCCACACCAAGATTGATAATCGCCTGTATAGGTTTGAGACATGCCCCGCAATTTTAAGTCGACCGAAGCCCTCCTGAAGCCGGACCCGCGATTCGGTTCGATGCTCGCCACCAAGCTCATCAACAAGCTCATGCTGGATGGCAAGAAGTCCAAGGCGCAGCGCATCTTTTATGAGGCCGTGGACTTCGTAGCCGAGAAGCTCGGCGTCGACCCGCAAGAGGTCTTCGTGCAGGCCATCGACAACATCAAGCCGCGCGTCGAGGTGCGCAGTAAGCGTGTTGGTGGTGCAACCTATCAGGTCCCGATGGAGGTCCGCCCCAAGCGTCAGCAGAGCCTTGCGATCCGCTGGCTCATGGATGCAGCGCGCTCCAAGCGCGGCAAGCCGATGGCTCGTCGTTTGGCGGAGGAGATCTTCGATGCCTACAACAACCAGGGCTCCGCTGTGACCAAGCGCGAGAACGTCCACAAAATGGCGGACGCGAACAAGGCCTACAGCCACTTCGCTTGGTAGTGCGGTCTTGCTGCGGCGTAGCTAGACGCGAGCACTGCTGGCGTAAGCGCAGCTGAAAGAGTGGGCAGAGAAAACAGCCGAGGCCGGCCGGAGTTTCTTCGGTCGGCCTCGGCTGTTTTGTTGGGAGAGGTCTTTCCTGGAGCTATGCCTCCAGGAGCTTGGGAGCATCCTCGCAGCCGTTTTCAGCGACCAGGCTCTCCCTTTCCTTCCATGGCTTTGGACCGTTGATCGCGAGAGCTTCGAGCTCCTGTTAAGCTGCCTCGCTTTCTTTGCACGCGAAGTCTGATGGCAGCCAAAACCAAGAAACAGAGCCTGGAGTATCAGATCTTCGGCGTGGCTGCCCATATCGACGCGGGCAAGACCACCGTGTCCGAGCACATGCTCTACCTCTCGGGAGTCCAGCACCGCGTTGGCCAGGTCGACGAGGGGACGGCGACACTCGATTTCGAAGAGATGGAGCGGGAGCGCGGCATCACCATCCACTCGGCCGCGATCGACCTGCCTTGGCGGGATCATCGCTTCACGCTGATCGATACCCCGGGCCATGTTGATTTCACGGTCGAGGTCGAGCGCTGTATGCGGGTCATCGATGGGGTGATCTTGGTCTTCGATGCGAGTCGGGGGGTAGAGGCTCAGAGCGAGACGGTTTGGCGGCAGGCGACTCGGCACGGGGTTCGGTGCATCGCCTTCTTGAACAAGCTCGACAAGCTTGGGGCTGACTGGGATGCCTCGATCGAGTCGATCCGAACCCGGCTCGGTGCTGAACCCCTCAGTCTCCAGCTTGTGCATGAGGTCGACGGCGACCTGGCCTTGGTTGATCTGGTGGGCCGGAGATTGCTGCGCTTCGAGGGCGAGAAGGGCGGGGCTGAGTGCCAGGTCAGTGATTGGCCGGACGAAGAGCGGGAGCTCTGGGAGCTGGAGCGCTCGGCTGTGGTCGAAAAGGTCGCCGAGTGCGACGAGGACCTGCTTGAGAGCTTCCTCGCAGATGAGGAGATTAGCGAAGAGGAGTTGCAGGCAGCGATCCGCAGGCAGGTCTTGGATCAGCGCTTACTGCCGGTCCTTGGTGGTGCGGCTCTGCGGGGTGTGGGCATCGAGCCGCTCTTGGATGCGGTTTCTGGCTATTTGCCGCGGCCGATGGACCTACCGGCACCTTTGCTCGCGGGTGAAGGCGAGGGCGTGACGGAGCCTGTGGAATTGGACGCCAGCGCTCCAGTGGTTGCCGAGGTCTTCAAGCTGGTCTCTACCCGGCACGGGCCGATCGCCTGGCTTCGGGTCTATCGCGGCACCCTGGTGGATGGGATGCAGCTGCGCGTGCCGCGCCTTGGCAAAACGATTCGGGTCCACGGTCTCTTCCGCCTCATTGCCGATTCCCAGGAGCGGCTGGCCGAGGCGGGGCCGGGGCAGGTCTGTGCCGTCAAGGGGCTGCGTGGCGTTCAGACCGGCGACACCCTCTGCGACCCTAAGCGGGTCGTGCGTTTTCCCGAATGGGACTTCCCCTTGCCGGTCATCTCGATGGCCGTGGAGGCGCGTTCCGTCGATGAGCGGGACGAGATGATCAAGAGCCTCGACTTGCTGGGCTTCGAGGATCCGTCCATGCAGTGGCGCATGGACGAGGACACCGGGCAGCTCCTGGTTTCGGGCATGGGGGAGCTGCACCTGCAGATCCTCGCGGATCGTCTCAGTCATGGTTTTGGCCACGAGGTTTTGCTCGGGGCCCCGAGGGTGGCTTTGCGCGAGACGATTGCCGAGTCGCTGCGCCTGAGCGGCGACTTCGAGCAGCAGTTCCCCAACGGCACTACGGTCTTTGCCCACTTGGATATTGAGTTTTCGCCCTTGCCTGATGAGGAGCTGGTCGAGATTGCGGCGCAGCTGCCCGAGGAGCTCCGTAGCCGCCGGGGCTTCCGGGAGATCGAGCAGGCGGCGCTTCAAGCTCTGCGGGCCGAGCTCAGTGCCGGTCTCGCCCAGGGGCATCCCGTGACCCAGCTTCGGGTGCTCCTGCGCAACATCGCTGGACGAGAGCCGGGGCAGCTGCCGACGGTGGAAGAGCTCGAGGTCGGAATCTCCCTGCTCGTGCGGGACTTGTCCAAAAAGGCCAAATGCCTGCTTCTTGAGCCTTGGATGCTGCTGGATATCGACGTGCCCGAGGACAGGCTCTCGCCAGTGATTGGCGAGATCCAGGCCCAAGGTGGCGAGGTTCGCGACGTCCAGGTCGAGAGCGCTCTAGCGCGGATCGAAGCGCGGGCTCCCCTGTCGAGGCTTTTGGACTTTTCCACTCGCCTGCGTTCCCAAACTCAGGGCCGGGGCAGTGCCAGCATGCGTTTAGAGCAGTATCGTCCGGCTCAATAATCCATGCTCGGGTCCAATGTCATCGCCGGGCTCCTGTCGCCTGCTGGGCGATGGAGCCTTGCCTGCTTCGGCATGGAGGCGTTTCCCCCTTATTTCCGGGCTTTCTTAAGACGCAGCCTTGACTCGCCAGCAGCGCAGTCGCTAAGCTCCTCGCCCTTCGACTCATGGGACTCAGCTCCGATTGAGTCGCAAGTGCTTAGTCAGAAGTCTTTTACGTGAGTCTGCCAGTCCTCCTGGGGCGCGTTCGATCACCTGTGGGTCGATACGCAAAAATGCCTCGAGCGTGATCAGCAGCCTCACCCATGGGTTCCTCTCAGGCGAACTGCGTGTGTCGTCGTCAGGGGCTCCTCAACTTGGTATTCGGGTGGTGGCGTGTGCAAGCGCTGCCGCGACAGGCGAACGGAGTGTGCCATGCAGGACAAGATCCAGATCCGCATGGAGGCGTACGATCACGAGACCCTCGACCAGGCTGCTGTCGATATCGTCGATACGGCCATGCGGACGGGTGCGCGCGTCGCGGGCCCGATTCCGCTTCCGACTCGGATTGAGCGCTACACGGTGTTGCGCTCGCCCCACGTGGATAAGAAGGCCCGTGAGCAGTTCGAAATCCGCACTCATAAGCGGTTGATTCTGATCTCGGAGCCGACCTCCAAGACCGTCGACGCGCTCAGCAAGCTGAACGTGCCGGCTGGCGTCGATATTCGCATTCGCGCCTAATCGACGATCCTGCCTGATAGCTCTCGAGGGTTATGGCCCAAGAGGGTTTCTCTCTTCCAGGGAGGGCGGGGCCCTGAAGTCCGTGTTCGCGCGGCCGACGTGTTTTGCGTCGAACGAGTTTTATGGAGCGATGGAGCTCCCAAGAGTTCAGAAGGATTCCATCATGGCAACGGTCAAGACCTACGGCGGTGGTGACGTCGGCGCTCGCGAAGTCGATGCGGCCGTCTTCGCGCCCAAGGTTCTGGGTAGAACCCTGAAGGAGGTCCTCGTGATGTACGAGGCCAACCACCGGCAGGGCACCCACAAGACCAAGGAGCGTGCGGAGGTCGCGGGGACGAGTAAGAAGCCCTGGCGCCAGAAGCACACCGGCCGCGCTCGTGCTGGTGATAAGCGTTCTCCTCTGTGGCGAGGCGGCGGAACGACCTTCGGTCCCCGCGTCCGTGATTATTACTGCCGCATCCCCCGGAAGCAGCGCCGTGTTGCCTTGGCTTCGGCTCTCTTTGGCAAGCTGGAGGACGGTGAAGTCATCGTCGCCGACGGCTTCCCGCAGGGAGGTCCGAGCACTAAGGCGGCCTTGAATGTTCTTCGGGCCGTGGGTGCGGAGGACAATGCCTTGGTGGTCAGTGCTGAGCGTGACGAGACCCTGTATCTCTCGCTTCGCAATGCGCCAAAGGTCGATGTGCTGCCGGTCAGCGAGCTCAATGCTCTGTCCGTGCTTCGTCGTCGCTGGCTCGTCTTTACTCCGGCCGCATTCGATAAGGTTCTTTCGATGAACTGGAGTCAGCGTAAGAGCGCTGCCCGCATCGAGGCCGCGGCTGCCAAGTTCGCGAACACGCAGGGCGTAACGGAGCAGAACAATGGCTGATAACAAAGGTTCCGCTTCCAAGCGCGCAGACCTGACCCAGCACTACGCCATCCTAAAGCGCCCGGTCTTCACCGAGAAGAGCACGCGCCTGCAGGAGCGGCATAACTGCTATGTCTTTGAGGTTGCTGCTGGGGCCAACAAGGTCGAGATCCGCAAAGCGGTCGAGGCCATCTTCGATGTGCATGTCCTGGCAGTGAATACCCAGAATGTGCCGGGCAAGATGCGCCGATTCGGTTCGGGCTACGGCCGCACGTCGGCTTGGAAGAAGGCAATGGTCACGATCAAGGAGGGCGAGGCGATTTCGCTCCTGTGACACTGAGGAGACCGCAGGCAATAGCTGCGGTCGCTTTTGTTGATGGGAAACCGTTAAACGCCTCCTCCGAGGTAAATCGAACATGGGCATCAAACGCTACAAGCCGACGACCGCTGGCCGACGTAACTCGTCGGTTAACGACTTCGCCGAGGTCACCAAGAAGGTTCCCGAGAAGACGCTGCTGAAGCGTATTGCGCGGACCGGTGGCCGTAATAACAAGGGACGTATCACGTCCCGTTTCCGTGGTGGCGGTCACCGCAAGATGTACCGCTTGGTCGACTTCAAGCGGCGCGATGACGGTGTTCCCGCGCGGGTTGTGGGGATCGAATACGATCCGAACCGCAGCGCCAACATTGCCTTGCTCTACTACGCCAACGGCAAGAAGGCGTACATCCTGGCCCCCAAGGGCTTGAAGGTTGGTGAGCTCCTTGAGTCGGGCGACAGCGTCGAGCCTAAGGCTGGTAACTGCATGCCGCTGCGTTCGATCCCTCTGGGACTCGAAGTGCACAATGTCGAGCTGCAGCCCGGTCGTGGTGGGCAGTTGGCTCGTGCCGCCGGCGCGACCTGCCAGTTGATGGCGCGTGAAGGCAAATACGCTGTTTTGGTCCTGCGCAGCGGTGAAATGCGCCGGGTCCATGTGGAGTGCCGCGCGACCATCGGTCAGGTCGGCAACCTCGACCACCAAAACGTGCGCTGGGGTAAGGCCGGCCGTATGCGTTGGAAGGGCCGCCGCCCGCACAACCGCGGCACGTCCATGAACCCGGTTGCTCACCCGATGGGTGGTGGTGAAGGGCGAAGCGGTGGTGGTCGCCATCCCTGCTCGCCGACGGGCAAGCTGGCCAAGGGTGGCAAGACCCGGAAGCGCAAGGCTCTCAGCAACAAGCTGATCCTGCGTCGTCGCAAGTCACGCCGGACCAGCTGAGCTGGTCGGCGTCGCCCTGGATAAGGGGTGCCTGGATAACGGGTGCCCGGATAACGGGTAAGAAAGAGAATTCGCTCGAGAGGCTGAGAAACTATGAGCCGCAGTATCAAAAAGGGACCGTTCGTTGCGGAAAGCCTGATCAAAAAGGTGAACCGTCTCGAGGCCCAGAACTCGAAGGGCCCGATCAAGACCTGGTCGCGCGCCTCGATGATCATGCCCGAGTTCGTCGGGTATACCTTCGAGGTTCATAACGGTCGCCACTTCATCAAGGTCTACGTGACCGAGGATATGGTGGGGCATCGCCTCGGTGAGTTTGCCCCTACCCGCACCTTCCGCGGCCACAAGAGGAAGGATTGATCTGATGAGCGATTACACGGCCAAGCATCGTTTTGCGCGTATGTCGGCCCGCAAGGGCCGGTATGTGATCGATATGGTCCGCGGCCTGCCGGCCAACGACGCGATGCATCTGTTGGAAAACAACTCGCGCCGCGCGGCCTTCATGATCCGCAAGGTCTTGAAGTCAGCGATCGCGAACGCCAGCCAGGATCCTGATTGCAACGTCAATCGCCTGCGAATCACCAAGGCCCTCGTCGACGATGGCCCGCTGCTGCAGCATCGCCTGCGGTGGCGCCCAGGTCCTCAGGGCCGTGCGATGCCGTTCCGTCGCCGCATGTGCCATATCACCCTGGTTCTCGCGGAAGACGAGTGACGGAGTTGGAGTAACGAAATGGGCCAGAAGTCACATCCGACCGGATTCCGTATCTCGATTACCGAGCCTTGGCGCTCGCGCTGGTACGCGACGAAGCAGAACTTTTCCACCTTCTTGGTCGAAGACCAGAAGATCCGGAAGTACATCAAGAAGAACTGCTACTTCGCCGCCATCCCCAAGGTCGAGATCGAACGCGCCGGTGGCACGATTACCGTTGCGATTCATACCGCGCGTCCCGGTCGTCTGATCGGCAAGAAGGGGACCGAGGTCGATCGCCTGCGTGCTGACCTAGAAAAACTGACGGGCCGTAAGGTCCGGCTGAAGATCCAGGAAATCCATCGGCCTGAGCTCGAGGCGACCCTCGTTGCTGAGTCGATTGCGGAGCAGCTTGAGAAGCGGGCGGCTTTCCGGCGCACGATTAAGAAGGCCATTGAGTCTTCGGTCGCTGCTGGCGCCCTTGGTATCAAGGTTCGTATCGCCGGGCGTCTGGGCGGTGCCGATATGGCCCGCACCGAGGTTCAGCGGCATGGGCGTGTGCCTCTGCAGACCCTGCGAGCCCAGATTGATTATGGGACTGCATTGGCGCGCACGACCTACGGCGTGATTGGCATCCAGGTCTGGATCTTCCGTGGCGAACTCGATCCGGGAGAGCGCACCCTGGGCCTCAAGCCTGTTCGGCAGCTCATGCCGGCGGTTCGTGCTCCGCAGCAGGGCCGAGGTCGTGGCCGTGGCGGCCCCCGTGGTGGCGGACGTGGTGGACCTCGCGGCGGTGGCCGTGGTGGGGCCTCCAGAGACGCTGCCGCAGGCGGCAATAACTAGAGATTATCGAGCGAGTAAGGAGTAGAGCCATGGCGATGATGCCCAAGCGCGTGAAGCACCGTAAGGTGCAGCGCGGCAGAATCAGGGGACGCGCGACCAGGGGGGATACCGTCTCCTACGGCGAGTACGGCATCCAAGCGCTCGAGCCCGGTTGGGTTTCGGCCAAGACCATCGAGGCGGGTCGTGTTGCCTGCACTCGGAATGCCCTTGGCGCCAAGGTCTATATTCGCATGTTTCCGCACAAGCCGATTACTTCGACGCCTGCCGAAACCCGAATGGGTAAGGGTAAGGGCGAGCCGGATTTCTGGGCGGCGGAAGTCAAGCCGGGCCATATTCTGTATGAACTCGGTGGCTGTACCGAAGAGGTCGCTAAGAAAACCTTTAACCGAGTTGCTCACAAGATGCCGGTGAAGACCCGCATGGTGCTGAGGAGGCGAGTCTGATGAAGCACAAAGAACTGCTGCATCAGCTGCGGATCAAGGATACGCGCGAGCTGCGCTACGACCTCGATGAGCTGCGTAAAGGCTTGTTCGAAGCGCGCTTTCGCGATCGGACCGAGACCAATAGCAAAACGAACATCAAGAACACCCGTCGCCAGATCGCTCGACTTGAGACGATCCTTCGCGAGCGGGAGCTGAGCGAGGCTGCGAAGACTGAGGGAGCCGAGACCGCTGAGGCCTGAGCAGAATCTCTGAGTTGGACCTCTGAAGGCTTTCGCTGAATGAGATCCAGCCAAGGCTTTAGTCGCTGGGCTTCTGATCGGCAGGCGCCCCCAAGACCTGGCCCGCCGCTGAAAGAATAAGACACAGGTTCGAGAACCATGACCGAGCAAAACCAAGACGCGATGCCTGAACAGGCGAAAGCGCAGAAGCACATCATCGGCGTAGTCAAATCCGATCGCATGGAGAAGACTATCGTTGTCGACGTGGTGCGAATGCAGAAGCATCGCAAGTACGAGAAGTATCTGCGGCGCAATACCCGCATGTATGCCCACGATGGCGAAGGCCTGGCTCAGGTCGGTGACCGCGTCGAGATTCGACCGATCCCTCCCAAGTCAAAGCTGAAGCGTTGGGAACTCGTGCGAGTGCTCAAGCACGGGGAGGTCTGATCCATGATCCAGCTCCACACGATGATCGACGTGGCTGATAACACCGGCGCCAAGACTGCGATGTGCATCAAGGTTCTTGGTGGCAGCCGCCGTCGTTATGCCTCCGTCGGCGATGTGGTCGTCGCGACGATTAAGAAGGCTTTGCCCACGGGTGAGGTCAAGTCCGGCACCGTGGTGCAGGGTGTTATCGTGCGCACGGCGAAGGAAGTTCGGCGCCCCGATGGTTCCTACGTGAAGTTCGATCGCAACGCGATGGTGCTGATCGACAAGGACAAGAATCCGCGCGGCACTCGTATCTTTGGTGCCGTTGCCCGTGAGCTACGCGAGAAGAACTTCATGAAGATCGTCTCGCTTGCTCAAGAGGTGGTGTGAAATGCGCAGTCTGAATCGTGGCCCGGTCGAGTCCGTCTCGAAGCCGCGCCTCAAGCAAGGTGACAAGGTCGTTGTGATCGCAGGTGCCCATAAGGGCGCTGGTCCGGCCGAAGTCATCAAGGTCATCCCCGAGAAGTCCCAGGTCGTGGTGCGCGAGGTCAATATGGTGACCAAGCATCTGAAGAAGACCCAGGAGAACCCCGAGGGTGGCATCGATCGCCGCGAGGCTCCCATTCATTACAGCAACGTGCTGCTTTACAGCGAGAAGGCGGGCAAGGGTGTCCGGATCCGCATGGAAGAGCGGGACGGCCGAAAGGTCCGGGTCGGTATCCCTTGCGGCACCGTCTTCGACTGAGCGAAACCCGCGCGGCGAAACCCGTGAGATGGGCGATACCCGTGATGGGCAGGCGGCGCGACGCAATCGAACAACACATTAGCAGAGGCTGAACCTCGGTCCGCAAAGGGCGCGGGGGCAAGCAAAAGGCAAAGCAAATGGCCAGGCTCCGAGAAAAATATCACGCTGAGATCCGAGCAGCTCTGAAGGAGAAGTTCGGCTACAAAAACGAGCTCGAGATTCCTACGCTGCAAAAGATCAGCATCAACATGGGAGTCGGGAAAGCCGTTGAGGCGAAGAACCGTGTCGAGGCGGCGCAAAAAGACCTGACGACGATTGCGGGTCAGAAGGCCGTCATTACCTCCGCTCGCAAGTCCATCAGTCAGTTCCGGCTGCGGCAGGGTATGCCGATCGGCACTCGGGTGACTTTGCGCGGAACCCGCATGTTCGAGTTCCTTGATCGTCTGATCTCGGTGGTGGTGCCTCGTTTGCGCGACTTCCGGGGTCTGCCGAACAAGCTCGATGGCCGCGGTAACTACAGCATGGGGCTCGCCGAGCAGGTGGTGTTCCCCGAGATCAATCTGGACAAGGTGCAGTTCGTGCAGGGCATGGACATCACCATTACGACGACCGCCCGCACCGACGAAGAAGGGCACGAGTTGCTAAAGCTGCTCGGTGTGCCCTTTCGTAAGTAGGGTCGCAAGTAGGTCCGCAAGTAGGCCGCTCGTCGGTCAGAAACTGGCCCGAAAGTAGACCTTCGGCCAAGCCCCTAGGGAATAACGAAAAACGGAGTTTGCGATGGCTCGCAAGTGTTTGATTCGCAAGGCAGAGCAGAAGCCCAAGTTCAGCTCACGGCGACAGAGTCGCTGCCTGCTGTGTGGGCGTTCGCGCGCCGTGTACCGCAAGTTCGGCACCTGCCGGCTCTGCTTCCGTAGTCTGGCCCTCAAGGGAGAGATCCCTGGGGTCCGCAAGGCCTCTTGGTGAGCCCGCAGAGCAAGGAAGACATCCGATGACGATGACCGATCCTATCTCCGACATGCTTACGCGCATCCGCAACGCGGTGCGTGTTAAGAAGCACAACGTGTCGATGCCTGCCTCCCGTATGAAGGTGGGGATTGCCCGAGTCCTCAAGGATGAGGGTTATATCGAAGCTTTCGAGGTGCACACCGATGAGGCTAAGCCCAGTCACTCGAGTCTGCAGCTCGCCCTCAAATACGGGCCTGACGGCGAAGTGCTGATCCAGCACTTGCAGCGTTTCAGCAAGCCGGGTTGCCGGCGTTATCGCGGCTGCAAGGACATCCCCGATGTCCTGAATGGCCTAGGGATCACGATCCTGTCGACGCCCAAGGGTGTTCTCTCTGATCGAGAGGCGCGCAAGGAGAATGTCGGTGGCGAGGTCCTCTGCACGGTTTATTGACGAATAAGACCGCGCTCCCCTGGGGATCGCGGGGACGAGGCACCGAGGCTCGGTGTTTCGTTCAGAAATGGAATGGATGTGAAACATGTCTCGATTGGGAAAGATCCCGGTTTCGGTGCCCAAAGGGGTCGAGGTCAAGATCGACGGCCAGCAGGTAGGCGCGAAAGGACCTAAGGGCGAGCTCGCCCTTAGGCTCCATGCTGGCATCAGTGCTCGCCTCGAAGATGGCTTGATTTCGCTGACGCCCGCCGAGGGGCGCGAGAAGCAGCTTTCGCCCTTCCACGGTCTGGACCGAGCTCTCGTGCAGAACCTGGTGACGGGTGTCAGTGCAGGTTTCGAGAAGACTCTCGAGATCGAGGGCACCGGCTATCAGGCTAAGCTCAACGGAAACAAGATCGAACTGCAGATCGGCTTTGCAAATCTTCGGGTCGTCCCGATTCCTAAGGAATTGGATGTCGAAGTGCCTTCGCCGACGCGCATCATTGTGCGGGGTATCGATCGCCAGAAGGTCGGTCACTTCGCTGCTGTCGTCCGAAAAGTGCGGCCGCCAGAGCCCTATAAGGGCAAGGGCATCCGTTACTCCGACGAAGTTGTCCGCCGTAAGGCCGGTAAGACGACAGGCGCTTAATCGCTAGCCTGAGGGCTTACCACTCATACTCCCGCCCCCCGAATCCCCCCAAGCGAGTCCTTCCTGCGCGTTCGACGAAGACCGAAGCGCCAAGAGGAAACGACGATGAAGACCAGAGAACAAACCCGCAGGTTACAGGCCCGTCGCCTTCGCAAGCGTCGCCATGTGCGTCGCAAGCTCGCCGCGAGCCCCTATCCTCGTCCGCGGCTGACGGTATTCCGCAGCAGCAAGAACCTGTACGCGCAGATCATCGACGACGAGCAGGGTATTACCCTGTGCTCGGCTTCGACCCGCGACAAGGGCATCCGCGAGGAGCTTGGCGGAATGACCAAGTCGGAGCAGGCCAAGAAGGTCGGCTCGGCTTTGGCAGCTCGTGCCAAGGACAAGGGCGTTGGCAAGGTCCGCTTCGATCGCGCTCACTATAAGTTCCACGGACGTATCAAGGCTCTTGCCGATGCGGCCCGTGAGGGCGGCCTCGAGTTCTGATCAAGGGACGCCGGAAGGAAATATCAGGAGGAACGAACCATGGTTCGTAGAAAATTCGATGTCTTGCCGATCAAGGAAGCTGCCGAGATCGAGGTTGAAGACGATGTCGTCACGATCAACCGCACCTCTGCGGTGGTAAAGGGTGGTCGCCGCTTCAGCTTTTCTGCCCTGACAGTCGTCGGTAACCGCAAGGGTATCGTTGGTGTCGGCTATGGTAAGGCGAAGCAGGTCCCGTCAGCGGTCGAGAAGTCGGTCAAGGACGGGCGCAAAAGTCTGATCCGTGTGGAGCTCGACGAGGGAACCATCCCGCACCAGGTCGAAGGCCGTTACGGTTCCAGCCATGTGCGCTTGATTCCGGCCTCTGCCGGCACCGGTGTTATTGCTGGCGGCACTGTCCGTAAGGTTTTGGAGCTTGCGGGTATTACTGACATCCTCACGAAGTCGTTCGGCTCGAACAATCCGATCAACGTCGTCAAGGCGACTCTCGATGGGTTGGCCCAGCTGCGCCACAAAGAGACTGTCGCCAAGCTGCGAGGAGTGGAGTTCTAATGGATCTCGCGAAGGCAAAATCCCTGGGTATCAAGCGCGACCGCCCCAAGCGTGTCGGGCGAGGCCCTGGTAGTGGGCATGGTAAGACGGCCGCCCGTGGTCATAACGGCCAGAAGTCCCGCTCCGGCTATAGCCGCAAAATGGGCTTCGAAGGTGGCACCATGCCTCTCTTCCGGCGTTTGCCGCGCCGTGGCTTCAATAACAAGAACTTCCAAACGCGTTACACGATCATCAACGTGCAGGATCTCGAAAATGCATTCGAGGCCGGCACCGAGATCGATCTGGAGAAGATCCTCTCCGTCGGCCTTACGTCGATGGTGACTCCTCTCCTGAAGGTGCTCGGCAACGGTGAGCTGAGCAAGCCGGTGACGGTGCGTGCGCACAAGTTCAGCGCGAGTGCCAAGACGAAGATCGAGGCTGCCGGCGGAACCGTCGTCGAGCTTGAGATCAAGACTACGCCCAAGGCGCGTAAGAGTACTGCGAAGGCTGAGGGAGGCGACGGCGGCGCGGAATGATCCGCGACGCCTAGTCCGCTCCGCTGCCCCTGTTTGGACCCGAGCCTTTGCTCAGGTTTTTGCCCGAGCCCTTAGCGCGGGCGCCTAGTTTTGATCCTGGCTGCGACGAGATACTGATACAGGCATGAATTCCTCCGCCTTCAACATCGTTCGCATTCCCGAGCTGCGGAAGAAGCTCCTCCTGACGCTTGGCCTGCTCTTGGTCTACCGGGTTGGCTTTCACGTCCCGTTGCCGGGCGTCAATATCGAAGCCCTCCAGGACGCCGCCGATCAGTCTGGTGCCCTGGGGCAGATCTTCGGCATCCTGAGTGCTGTGACTGGCTCCCGGCTAGGTTCGGCGATGCTCTTCTCCCTCGGTGTCATGCCCTACATCTCGGCGAGCATTATCTTCTCGCTGCTGACCAAGGTCGTGCCGTCGCTTGAGAAGCTGAGTAAGGAAGGCGCCTCAGGACAGCGCAAGATCAACCAATACACGCGACTGGCGACCGTGGCGATCTGCTTTGTCCAGTCCTTCTTCGTGATCGGTTATTTGGCCGGGAGCGGGGGCTCTGCTCTCGTCGATCCGAGTATTGCTAGCTGGCCGTACTACCTCGGTGTCATGGTCGCGCTTACTGCCTCGACCCTGTTCATCATGTGGCTGGGCGAGCAGATTACCGAGCACGGTATCGGTAACGGCATCTCGATCATCATCATGGCCGGCATCATCGCCACGGTGCCGACGGCCTTGGTCCGACACTTCCGTAGCCAGCTAGACTCGACCGAGCAGTTCCAGCAGATGCTGCTTTACGCGGTTTCCTGGGTACTGATCATTCTCGGAATCGTCTTCATCACCAAGGGGCAGCGCCGGATCCCCATCCAGCAAGCCAAGCTGACCCGTGGTACTGCGGCGCAGACTGGGCAACGCCACTTCTTCCCCTTCAAGGTCAACTCTGCTGGCGTCATGCCGATCATCTTCGCTTCGGCGTTGATGATTGTTCCGAGCCTGCTTGAAGGCATGGGGCTTGGTTGGTTCCACAACTTCCGTCAGCAGGACAGCTTCTGGTACATCGTGCTCTTCAGCACCTTGATCATCTTCTTCGCCTTCTTCTGGGTGCAGATGATGTTCCAGCCGACCGAGATCGCGAATAACCTGCGCGAATACGGTTCCTTTATCCCAGGCATTCGGCCCGGCAAGAAGACGGCGGATTACCTCGGCTTCGTGATCTCTCGAGTCACCTTGGCTGGTTCGGTCTTCCTGTGCATCGTCGCAGTCCTACCGAACTTCGTGACCAGCGGCATCGGCCTCGGTGCGAACTCGACCTTCGCCTACTTCCTCGGTGGCACTTCGATCCTGATCGTTGTCGAGGTGGCCCTGGACATGGTCGAGAAGCTCAATGCCCACCTCGTGATGCGCAACTACGAGGGCTTCATGGACGATAGCTCCGGGAACAAGCAGCAGCGCGGGACCGGCGGCGTTACCAGTCCAGGATGGGGTCGGCGCTCCCGTAGCGAGTGATGCTTTCCTTCGCGGTCAATGGTGATGCGGGGAGGACGAGCCCGAGCCGGGGAAGTTTCCGGTCGCCTGTCGTGAGCCAGGAGCAGAGGGCCAATCGTAGCGATACCTGGTCCCTCGTTCTTCCGCTTCGATACCCGACCCTTCTTGGTGAAGGGCCCTGGGGCCCTAACACTGAACGGAGCGAAGCATGAAGAAGCACATCATCTTTCTCGGCCCCCCGGGTGCAGGTAAAGGCACGCACGCCTCGGCCTTGCAGTCCGAGTACCGGCTCCTGCATTTGTCCACCGGCGACATGCTGCGTGAGGCGATCACTAGTGCTTCGGAGCTCGGCAACAAGGCTTCAGCTTTCATGGACGCCGGCCAGCTGGTTCCCGATGAGCTGGTGATCGATATGTTGCTCGAGCGCATGGCTAGCCTGGAGCAGGGTGGCTGGATCCTGGATGGTTTCCCTCGCACGCTGCCGCAGGCAGAAGCCCTGGATGCTCGGCTGCAAGAACAGCAGGTCTCGATCGATCAGGTTTTCTGCTTTGAGGTAGATGAAGAAAAGCTGGTGGAACGCCTCAGCTCCCGGCAAGTCTGTAAGGGATGTGGGGCGGTTTACAACACTCAGAGCAAGCCGCCGAAGACCCTTGGGGTCTGTGATGACTGTGGCAAGAAGGAACTTTATGTCCGTCCCGATGACGAGGCGGACGCTGTGCGGAAGCGGTTCGAGGTTTACGAAGCTCAGACTGCCCCGCTGATCGATTACTACAAGCGGGCCGGCCTCCTCTGCCGCATTGACGCAAGTCGGGGCATTGAGGAAATCCGGGCCGAGCTCAAGCGGAGCTTCGAGGGCTAGGACCCTCAAGGCCGCAAGAAGGCGCGAGCATAATCATGGCGAAGGAAGAACCCATTGAAGTCGAAGCGATCGTCCGGGAGGCGCTGCCAAATGCGCGTTTCCGGGTCGAGCTTGAGGGCGGCCACAGCATTTTGGCCTACGTGTCTGGCAAGATGCGTCGGCACTGGATCCGAATCCTCCCCGGCGACAAGGTTACGGTGCAAATGTCACCCTACGACCTGAACAAGGGACGCATCGTCTATCGCGGTTGATGGTCTGGGGCCAGGGATGCTCCTCCTATGGCCTCTTTTCCTGTCGGGATTCGGCGCAGGGGCTGTGGTGGGGAGCATGGATTCGGAGATCATGAGATCTCCACTACGTCAAAAGTTTTTTTCCTGGGCATTGGTCCTGATGACGGCGGCACGTATCATGCTCCGTCCTGAAAATCGGGGGAGGCTCCAGCGCCTTTCCCGATGAACGAAATCCCCTGGCCAGGTGGTGTCTGGATACTCCGCCCTCTCTCGCTAGCGCCCGAGCGCTTGGTCATCCGAGCGCTAAGAAGGGCCTGGGCGGAGTTCCCAGGGGCATAGGAACATTTCTTCGGCACTCCCCGGTGTCGATCGAGACGAAATCACGAGGCGACAACACCGATTCGGTGCGCCTCCACGAAGTGAAGCAAAGGTGGAACGATGAAGGTCCGAGCATCTGTCCGACGCATGTGCGAGAACTGCAAGATCGTCAAGCGGCGCGGCGTAGTGCGCGTGATCTGCACGAACCCCCGTCATAAGCAGCGGCAGGGCCGCTGAATCGGAGTGGCGCTGAAACGCTGTGGCGCTGAATCGCTGTGGCGCTGAGGTGCTGTAACGCTGAAGTGCTGAAAAGCTGAGCCGCTACAAGTCACAAGAAGCGAGCCCGTCGCGCGGCATTTTTGCCGTTCCTCGAGTCGCTCGTCCAACTGGACGTCCAACTGGACATTAGGAGAGCCCGATGCCTCGTATCCTCGGTGTCGACATCCCGAACGAAAAGGTCGCCTGGGTCGCACTGACCTATATCTATGGAATCGGCCAGACCAAGTCGAAGAAGATCCTCGACGAGCTGTCGATCCCCCAGCAGACACGTGCTCGGGACTTGTCGGACGAGGATTTGGCGCGGCTAGCCGCCCATATTGAAAAAGACCATATCGTCGAAGGTCAGTTGCGTCGTCAACGGGCCCAGAACGTCGCGCGCCTGAAAGATATCGCGTGCTACCGAGGGCTCCGGCATCGCCGTGGCCTGCCGGTGCGCGGCCAGCGCACCCAATGTAACGCCCGGACCCGCAAGGGACCGGCCAAGGCGATCGCCAACAAGAAGAAGTGAGGTAAGCCGTGGCTGCCAGTTCGAAGTCCTCGAAAAAGAAGATGCGACGCGGCGTAAGCAAGGCGATCGCGCATATTCAGGCCAGTTTTAACAACACCATCATCACGATCACGGACACCAACGGCGAAACGCTGGCTTGGAGTTCCTCTGGCGTGATCGGCTATAAGGGCTCGCGCAAGAGCACGCCCTTCGCCGCACAGCGTGCTGCTGAAAACTGCGCCGATAAGGTCAAGAAGATGGGGGTCAACGAGATCGAGGTTCGCGTCAAGGGCCCAGGCTCTGGCCGGGAATCCGCGATCCGCGCTCTCGATAACTCAGGGCTCTCGATCAAGGTGATCGAGGATGTTACCCCTCTGCCGCACAATGGGTGCCGCCCCAAGAAGCGGCGCCGGGTCTGACTGGGCCTTTTGATCACTCCACTGGGTGCGTCACTATCGCACCGCGAGGATGTTCCTCACCCGATCAACGAGCAGCTCGCATGGAGATTTGCTCTTAGTAATCCGGTCTTCTCTTACTGGCAGGGGCAAGCATTGGGATGCTCCCGAGGCTACCTAAGCGCTCCTGTCCGTGTTCGATCCCCGTGGGAGCGGGCGTACCGAGGTGCGCACGAGGATCGATACACTGTCTGCTCGCCTTCCTTCCTGGAGACTGCTGATGCGTATTCGCTGGCGTGACTTCGAACTGCCGAGCCGTGTGGAACTAGAAGAAGACACCGCGACGCCAACCTACGGACGTTTCTTTGTTGAGCCGTTCCAGCGTGGTTTCGGAACGACGATTGGCAACGGCCTTCGTCGGGTGCTGCTCAGCTCGATCGAGGGCGCAGCCTTGTGCTCCGTCAAGATCGAGGGTGTCCTTCATGAGTTCTCGACCATCGATGGCGTTTATGAGGATATGACCAATGTCATCCTCAATCTCAAACAGCTTCGGCTCAAGATGGAGAATCCTGAGCCTGTCGAGCTGACGATTGACGTCGATCGCAAGGGAGAGGTCACTGCTGGGGATATTGTCTGCCCGAGCGGTGTCGAGATTCTCAATCGCGACCTCAAGATCTGCACCCTTACCGAGAAAATCCCCTTCTCGGCGATCCTGGTGGCCCGCAAGGGCCGAGGCTACGTCACTGCGGAGGAGAACATCGAGGAGGAGCAGGAGCTCGGCACGATTCCGATCGACTCCTTGTTCAGCCCGATCTTTCGCGTGCGCTACGGCGTAGAGGCGACGCGTCTGGGTAAGGACACCAACTACGACCGCTTGGTCCTTGAGATCTGGACGGATGGCACGGTCAATCCGGAAATGGCGCTTGTCGAGGCGAGCAAGATTTACCGGAAGCACTTGAACCCCTTCATTCAGTATTTCGAACTGTCGCAAGAGCTCAGTGAGGGCGTGTCACTTGAGGTTCCGGTGGAGCCCGAAGAGACCCAGTCCGAGCTCGACGTCTTGCTCGATCAGCCGCTTGAGAAGCTCAACCTTAGTGTTCGCGCCAAGAACTGCCTGGACAGTGAGAACATCCTCACCGTTCGCGAGTTGGTCGCGATGACCGAGTCCGAGCTGCTCAAGGTTCGCAACTTCGGTAAGACCTCCCTCAAGGAGGTCAAGGCCAAGCTGCAGGACCTGGGGCTTTCTCTCGGCATGGCCATGGCGGTTCGCTGAGGCTCTCGAGCCGTAACGCGCATACCTATAACGAGAACAACCCCAACGATTCGACCGAGGTGACGACATGAGGCACCGGATTGCAGGCCGTAAACTTGGCCGTAACCCCTACCACCGCAAAGCGACGATGCGCAACCTCGTCGCTGCGCTCTTCGAGCATGAGCGCATTACCACGACCGTCGAAAAGGCCAAGCACTTCCGCAAGGATGCGGAAAAGCTGATCACCTTGGCGAAGGTTAAGACCCTCCATAACGTGCGACGCGCTCAGTCGATCCTGCAAAATAAGACCATCGTCAAGAAGCTCTTCGACGAGATCGGTCCGCGTTTCAAGGACCGTCCGGGTGGCTATACCCGCGTCTTGCGTCTGCCCAAGCGTCGCCTTGGTGATAACGCCAGCCAGTGCATCTTCGAGCTCGTGGATAACACGGTTCTCGAGCGCCAGTTAGCAGAAGAGCAGGCCGAAGAGGAAGTTCTCCAGGAGAGCTGAATCCGAGGCGCTGAGATTGCTCTTGCGCTCTGACTCATCGGTCGAGTCTACGAAGAAGCCCAAGTCAACGAAGAAGCCCAAGTCAACCAAGAAGCCCACATTGCTGAGCAGTGTGGGCTTCTTGCGTTGAGGAGGACGGTGCGAGGGTCGCAGGGCTGCTGCCCTCGCCTATCAAACCGCTTGGCTCAGCCGTTCTTCCCTGCGAAGTCCTTCATGAAGTCGACGAGGCTCTCGACCCAGGCCTTCTCGGCAGCGTTGTAGATGGAAACACGCACGCCGCCAACGGAGCGATGCCCCTTGAGGGACATGAGCTCGGCCTCGGCGCCTTCGGCGATGAACTGCTTTTCGAGATCCTCGCTGGGCAAGCGGAAGACCACGTTCATCATCGAGCGACTGCCGGCCTCGACCGGGCAGCGGTAGAAGTCCTTCATCTCTTCGAGGGCATCGTAAAGAATCTTGCCCTTCTCTTCGTTACGCGCCTTCATCCCGGCCAGGCCGCCGTTTGCTTTGACCCACTTGAGGGTCTTGCCGAGGATGTAGATGGGGAAGACCGGAGGCGTGTTGTAGAGCGACTGCTTCGAGGTCTGGAGCTTGTAGTCGAACATCGAGGGCAGACCCTCGTTGCAGATCTCGAGGAGATCGTCGCGGATTATCACCACGGTAACGCCAGCGGGGCCCACGTTCTTTTGGGCGCCGGCGTAGAGCATTCCGAAGGGCTTGGGGTCGAAGGGGGCCCAGAGGAAGTCCGAGGACATGTCGGCGATAATCGGCGCCGGGCACTCGGGGAAGGAGTGGTACTGGGTGCCGGCGATGGTGTTGTTCGTGGTGAGGTGCACGTAGACCGGCTTGTCGGAGAACGTGCAGTCAGCGGCGCTGGCGGGCACCCGGTTGAAGCTGCCACCATCGGCGCTGGGGTCGAAGGCGCTGTGCACCTGGCCAAAGTGCTTGGCCTCGGCGACGGCCTTCTTGGACCAGGAGCCGGTGACCAGGTAGTCGGCCGTCTTATCCTTGGTCAAAAGGTTCATGGCGCTGAGGGCGAACTGGGTCGAGGCGCCGCCGCCAAAGAAGGCGACCTTGTATTCGTCACCGATGCCGAGCAGCTCGTGGAACAGGGCGATCGCCTCCTGGTGCACGGCGTCGTAGGCCTTGCCACGGTGGCTGTGTTCGATAATCGACATCCCGGTGCCGGCGTAATCGAGGAACTCAGCCTGAGCTTCTTCGAGTACGGATAGGGGCAGGGTGGCCGGACCGGCGCTGAAGTTCTTGACGCGTTTCATGACTACTGTTCCTTGGCAAAGGCCGTGAGCTTCTCGATGACGATGTCGCCGATACGGCCCATATTCTCTTTGGTCGAAGCGCCGATGTGGGGCGCCATGAGGGTTCGCGGTGCCGAGAGGATCGGGCAGTCCGCGGGCGGCGGGTCGGAAGGCCAGACGTCGGTGGCGTAGCAGCCCACCTGCCCATCTTCGAGGGCTTTCTTCATTGCTGCTTCGTCGACGACCAGGCCGCGGGCGGTGTTGACGATGATGACGCCGGTCTTGGCCTTGGCGAGCTTCTCGGCATTGAGCATGCCGCGGGTCTCGTCGGTGAGTGGCGTGTGCAGCGAGATCACGTCCGCTTCCGCCAGGAGTTCGTCGAGGCTGCCCTTGAGTTCGGCGACATCGCTCTCCTTGACGTAGGCGTCGTAGGCGATGACCTTCATGCCGAAGGCCTTGCAGCGCTCGGCGACACAGCTGCCGATGCGGCCGATGCCCACCAGGCCCAGGGTCTTCTTGTAGAGTTCGGTGCGCTTGAGCTCCTTCTTGGCCCACTTGCCCTCGGACATGCTCTGGTGCGCCACCGGGATGTGGTTGATGGCGCCGAGCATCATGGCCAAGGCCAGCTCGGCAACGGCGATGGAAGAAGCATCGGCGGTGTTGTCCACGCGGATGCCCTTCTCCTTGGCGTATTCGAGGTCGACGTTATCGAGGCCGACGCCGCCGCGGATGACGTATTTCAGCTTGGGAGCGGCGTCGATGTATTCGCGAGTGACCTTGGTCTTGGAGCGGATGAGCACGACCTCGGCCTCGGCCACGCGGCTCTTGTCGTCGGTGACTTCGCCGAGTGCGGCTAGACGATCCGGGAGATCGGGGCCAAAGGCGTCGGAAATGAGGATCAACATAATGCTTCCCTTTCGTGAGCTGTCCGTCTCTCGAGCTGTCCGCAGGACAGGAAAAAACGATTTGTCTTCTTGCCCACGAAGCGGCGCGGATCTCCGCCTCGCGGCCGGTATTGGATGAATGCGTCGTCAGGTCCCAGTTCTCAGCGACCCGTCGTCAGCAACCCTTCGATAACCATCAGTCGTCGATACTTCTGACGATCAGGCCACTGCGGAGCTTGGGTTCGACCCAGGTGGACTTGGGCGGCATGACCTCGCCTGCGTCGGCAATCTCCATGACCTGGGTCATCTGCGTGGGGAAGCAGTAGAAGGCAACGCCCTGGTGCTTGGTGGCCCGGCGCTCAAGCTCGGCGGCGCCACGGATGCCCCCGACGAACTCGATGCGCGGGTCCTTCTTGGGGTCCTTGATGTTCAGCAGAGGCTCAAGCAGATTGCCCTGCAGGATGGCGACGTCGAGGGAGGCCAGGGGGTCATTGGCGTCGTAGGTGCCAGCCTTGGGGGTCAAGCGATACCACTTGCCGTCGAGGAACATGCCGAAGGTGCGGGCTTGGCTAGGCTTGCCTTCGCTGGTTTCGACCAGGTCGAATTTCTCCGACACGGCCTGCTTGAACTGCTCTGGGCTGCGGCCACCGAGGTCGTGGACCACGCGGTTGTAGGCCAGGATCTTGATCTGATCGTGGGGGAAGAGCACGGCCATGACAAAGTTGTAGGGCTCGTCGCCACGGTGCTGCGGGTTGGCCTCGGCCCGGCGCTTGCCGACCTGGCAGCCAGCGTCGGTGCGGTGGTGGCCGTCAGCGATGTAGAGGGCTGGAACCTGGGCAAAGGCAGCCTGCAGAGCTTCGATGTCCTTGGCCTCCTCCACGACCCAGAAGCGGTGGCGGACCTCGTCTTCGGCGACGAAGTCGTAGCTCGCTTCCTTGGCGCTGAGCTTGGCCACCAGTTCGTCGATCTCGGGTTTGGCGTAGTAGGTCAAGAACACCGGCCCGGTGTTGACGCCGAGGGCCTCGATGTGCCGCACGCGGTCGTCGAGGTCCTTGGTGCGGGTGTGCTCGTGCTTCTTGATCAAGCCGGCGAAGTATTCTTCGGAGGCAACCCCGGCGACCAGGCCGACCTGGACGTGCTCGCCCATGGTCTGCTGGTAGAGGTAGAGGCAGGGCTTCTCGTCGCGCTGCATCAGGCCCTCGTCACGGAGGAGCTGCAGCTGGCGCTTGCCCTCTGCGTAGATCGCGGGATCCTTCTCATCGAGGCTGGGGTCAAGCAGGGCTTCGGGGCGGAGCACTCGCATGAAGCTCTTAGGAGCGCGATCGAAGAGCGCTTTCACCTCTTCGCGATCGAGGACGTCGTAGGGGGGCGACGCGATCTCGGCGGCAGCATCTGAGCGGGGACGAATACCGGTGAAGGGCTGGATCTTGGCCATGACACACAACTGCAATTCGGGACACTCCGCTAGGCGGAGTCGATTGCGCAGCAAGGGGATTCAAGCGATGGCCGGGAGGCCCATCGCTCGGTCGAAGAGGTCGACGTGAGCGGTTCTAAGGTGACCCTCACAAGGAAAAAAAAGCTTAGCCATGCCCCCCTGGTGACCAAGCGCAAGCTCGACATTTTCAAAGGGCTATAAGGGCTGTCGCTGGCGAATCCTGGCGCTCGCGATGACGAAAGCATGAGGTCGAGAGTTCCTGCTTTTCGCTGCTTCGGCTCGCTGCGCTTGCGGCCTCGCGCCTGCGCCTTTTCGGGAGCCTCCCTGCGGCGAGTGGCGAGTCCTTTATGAATGCGTTGCTAACGCCCAGCGGGAACGAGTTCGAAGAGCGGCCCCCCTGCGCCAGTATTCCTCCTGAGTTCGAAGCGCTGGTAGATGGCCTCAAGGATGCAGTGCCGTAGCACCGGCTGATTCAGCAGTTTGAGGGCGCCAGCGCTCAGGAGCAGGCGTTGGCCGCGGCGCCGCCTTGCTACTAGGTCCTCGACGAAGCGGAGCGCCATAGGCCGCAGCCCCTCCTCGATCGCCCCTCGCAGATTAGGCGCATGCGGCCACTCAAAGGGGATGCCCTTGACCTGCAGTAAGAGCTGGATGAAGTCGCGATCCCATTGATGAATGAGCATCGAACTCCATTCGGCGCCGTCGGCGACGAAGACCAGCCCGTCTTCGCTTCCTAGCTCGCGTTCGACAGCGGCGGCGAAGCTGCTGTGATCCTTTCTGCTTTCGTGGGTGCGGATCGCGAGCACGCCGAAGCCGGCGCTGAGCAGGATCCAGACCAAGGTGCCGCGAAGTCGGAAGTACTGAGCGATGAGGCCTGCTGCCGGGAGGGCCAAGGGCAGGAAGTAGGCGCCGCGTTCGTCTTCATTCCCCAAAAGCAAGAGGGCCAAAACCCAGTAGGGGAGGAGGGCCAGCAGCATGGCCAAGGTCGGCGCCCGTAAATCGCGGCGGCCGAGGGGGAAGAGTAGGAGCAGGCTCAGCGGCAGGAAGGGCCAGAGCCATTCACGCCACAAGAGCATGGGGAGCAGGGTCGGCGACTGCGAGGAGCCAAAGCCGTGCTGCAGAAAGGCAAGGCTGCGCTCGGGCGATGCGTCGAAGCCGAGCCGCGCGTAGAGCCAAGAGAGGGCGAAGAGCAGTCCCAGGTGCAGCCAGAAGGCGAAGGCGCAGAGGCCCAGCGCCTTGGGGCTCGGCCACCATCCTCGGCGCCGCGCGGCATCGCGGCCGAGGAGGTGGAGGATGAGCAGGCCGGTGAGCAGGTGTCCCGAGCTGTGCATGCCGGCGGCGAAGGAGGTCCCGAGGGCGAGTAGGGCCGCAGCCGGCACGCTTGGGCGTGAGTAGATCCTGGCCGAGAGCCAGAAGGCGAGCCCGGCCGCGCCAAACAAGGGTCCCGGCAGTTCTACCACCGTCGCAAAGAAGAAGACGGGTGGGGCGAGGCCGGCCAAGATCGCCGCGACCAGGCTGAGCTGCCGGTTGAGCCCGAAGCGGGACAAGGCGACTTTGCCGAAGCAGAGTCCGAGCGCGGTGCAGAAGGCGGAAAAGAGCAGGGCCACCCGGTAGGGGCTCAGGCCAAGGGGCCTGGCCAGCTTTTCGAAACCCGTCAGCAGGGGCAGGTAGAGCGGGTGGTAGGGCCAGGCCATCTGGCCGTCCCGGTAGAGCTGCAGGACCTGTTGCCCGTCGGCCTTGTAGAAGACCTCTTGCCCAAGGCTGGCGTAGAGCCCGAAGAACAGCACTGCGAGCAGGCAAGCATCGAACCCATGGCTCTTCGACTTCTGTGGAGCTTCCTCTCGCATCCTGGCTCAGTGGTTCTGCCTGAGTTCGAAGGCGCGAAGCGGAGAGCGCGGGGCTCCGTCTTCGTCGACCAGGTAGTAGTAGATCGTGTGCGTCCGCGAGATGCGCGGAACGTTGCGAAAGATGCTGCGCAATTGCGGGTCCACAGGGGCGCCGTTTCTGGGTAGCGGCGTGCGGTGTCCCGCGTGGGGTCCCAGGAGGACGACCCCGTGAGCATCCTCTTCGCTGTATTCGCGGGCGAGTTTGGCGAGTAGCTCTCCGAGGCTCAGCAGCGGCCGCTCCGCGAGTTCGGGGCTGCGCCTGGCTGCGATCTCGACCGAGCATTCGGCGCTGGCGGCGGCCTCGGTTGTGTGCCCTTCGCGCACGAGTTCGAGCGCCGAGATGCCGCCGGCGACTTCGGTGGCCAAGACCTCGTAGCGCTGAGATAGGCGCAGGCTGCGCGGTCCTGGCTGAGCGTCGACGCGGATCGTAAAGGCTGGCCTAGCGCCTCCCGGCTGATAGCCACGCAGCTCAAATCCCGCGGCGAGCTTGCCGGAGACCTGGACCCTGATCTCGTCGAGGGCGCTGAGCGCTGGGGTGAAGTCGAGCCGCGCCAGGAGTCCATGCTCCCCGCGCTGCTTCGATACCGGCCAGCGAAAGCTGCGCGCCTGGGCCCCTGGCTCATCGCTGCGACTGCGCTGGGCATCGAGTCGCAGGCTCGTGAACTCGCTGCCGGTCCAGAGCGCGATGGGCATGCCGGCTCGTGCCAGGACGCCCAGTGGCGTCATGTCCAGGTAGAGCTCGCTGGAGCCGCGGAAGGATTCGAGCAGACAAGCGAGGCCGATCATGAAGTGATCACGCCGAGCGAAGGGACGCTGCAGCAGCGGATGCACGGCGTTGCTGTTGAGCAGGGGCACGCCGTTTTGCCGGGAGGGGATACCGAGCACGGCTAGGGGGCGCTTGGGGCTGCTGTTTGCTGCCTGCTGCAGCAGACCCTGCTGAAGCTGGGCAACGCTTGCGTAGCCTTGCTGGTAGGCCTGGCTGCGATCGAGCAGGGCCGGTAGCAGCTGCGCGGCCAAGACCAGGGTCAGCGCTACCGAGAGCTTTCTCTTCGAGTGGCAGCTCAGGTGGGCGAAGAGCAGGGCCGGGATCAGGGCGGCGCCGTAGACAAGGCGGCTCCCGGTGAGATCGGGGGATAGGGTCAAACTGAGGCTGGGCAAGGTCAGCAATACGAGCCAGAGCAGGAGCAGCGGGGCGACGCGGAGACTCAAGCGGCGATCCGCGAGCAAGAGCAGCAGGGAGATCAGGACGAAGCTCAGGACTTGCAGCAGCCAGGAGCCCTGCAGCAGGCCCAGGGGGGAGAGGAGGGCGAGGACTTTGTTACTGGTGATGGTGAAGGCGCTGGCCTGGGCCACGCCTTCGGGACTCATGTCCCCGAGGAACTGACCGAGCACCAGCAGGCGCAGGGCGAAATAGGCCAGGGCTAGGGGGACGAAGGGCAGCAGCCGTTGCAGCCGCTGGCGCAGCCGCACGCCAGGATCGGCCAGCCAATCGAGGGCTGGGAGGCAGATGAAGAGGAGAACGGCGCTTTCCTTGCTCAGCAGGGCGAGGGCGGCGAGGAGGTAGCAGAGCAAGAAGTCCCGGCGAGCTCCGCGTTCGAGCCAGCGCAGATAGGCACAGCAGGCGAGCAGCCGGAACATCACCTCGATGCTCGAGACCCGGCCGCTGATCCAGATGACCGCTTCGGCGGCGACCGGATGCAGGGAGAAGCTGCAGCTGGCGATCAGGAAGGCCAGTGCCGCTCGTCGGCGAAAGATGCGGCTGGCGATCCAGCCGGCGGCGAGGGAGCTGAGCGCGTGGGCCAGGAGGTTGGTCAGGTGGAAGGGCCAGGCCGCTCCGCCGCCGAGCTGAAAATCCCAGGCATAGGAAAGGGTGATGATGGGCCGGTAGAGGGGCAGGCCGTCGATCCCCAGCCAAGGCCGAGCAAAGTCGGCGAAGGCCCCGGCCCAGTCGACCACGAGCGCGTCGCCAGGCCCCTCCTTCAGCAGGAGGCCGAGCAGGAGGTCATCGCTGAGGAAGCCGCCGCCGAGGGCCGGGGCGTAGGCCAGGGCGAGTAAAAGCAGCGGCACCAGGCAGAGTCGCCAAGCGGAGCCGGGGCTCGGTATGGCAGGGGCCCTGGTCGACATCATTCCGCCAGAATGCGCGGCAAGGGCCGCCGATGCCAGCCTTCGGATTCTTGGAGGCGGGTGGCATGGTTGCCGAGGCGCATACGGCAAGCGGGGATGATGAGCGCCGCCCCCGCGTGCAAGCCGAGACAGATCTCTGCTCAGCTCTGAAAAAAGGCTTGGATCCGTTGCGAGAGTTCCACAGAATGCTCGGCCTCGCAGCGCCTTCCGCCACCAGGCCGGTAGATCCAGGCAGCTGCGCTTACTTGCTTGGCTTTCCTAAGCCTGCTCGGCGATCCGATCATCCTCGGATTGGCGGTCGGCACCGAAAGCGGAGGGTGCGCTATTGACTTCAAATGCGCCCTCCTGCAAGTTCACGAACCGATTGCAAATGATGGAGCTTGCAACGACCATGCGGGACCCGGCTCAGATTGTCGGGACCCCGCCCACTCCGGAGCTCCAGGAGAACAACTGTGGGACGAGATACCGGACCGAAGTGGAAACTGGCCCGTCGCGAAGGATTCGATCTTTTCGGACGAGGAATGGCGGGAACGGGCAAGAGCCCGCTCGCCAGGCGGAACTACCCCCCCGGCCAGCACGCAGGTCGTAATTCGCGGCAGAGCCCCTACGGGCTGCGCCTGCGCGAAAAGCAGCGTCTGAAGCGCATCTATGGCATCCGGGAACGGCAATGCCGGAGCTACTACATCAAGGCTGCCGCACAGAAGGGCGACACCGGGGCGAATCTCCTTTGCCTGCTTGAGCGTCGTCTCGACGCAGTGCTCGCCACCGCAGGCTTTTCGAAGACGATCGCCCAGGCTCGGCAATGGATTGTGCATCGGCACTTCCTCGTCAACGGCAAGCGCGTTGACGTGCCCTCGTTCTCGGTCTCCGAGGGCGATGTGATTACTGCCAGGGCGCAGCCGAACACTCAGCGACTCGTCGATGAGAACCTGCAGCTGAACGCGGGGCTGGTGATCCCCGACTGGCTCGAAATCAACGTGCCCGACCGCTCGGTGCGAGTCGTTGGCATGCCCGGTCGTGAGGATATTCCCTTCCCGGTTGCCGAGAACCTGATCATCGAGTTCTACTCGATGTAATCGGCGAGGCTCACTGCCGTGAGCCTTAAGCCCGCTCGGTTACGGACCTCACGCACGCCGTCACTCCGATTTGGCTGAGCCTGAGGTCCTACGCCGTCTCCTGATCTGCGACCAGGTTCTAGCTAGAGCGCCCCAGGCGCTCGCAGGCCTCTCCCACCAGGGTTAGCGGGCGATTGCTGCTGGGCACCCGCTACGGGGCGGATCTATCAGCAGGCCGGCGTTGAAAGAGGCGCGGAGCCTGTTTCAGAGCACGTGTGTGCTCCCCCTTCCGGGCCCCCCGAAGGCCGAGGATCGGCTCATCTCCGGGATCGGTAGTGCATCAGGTGGGCTTGCGTCTTTCGCTCTTCGCTCACGGTGAAGTAGCCCTTTGCATCTGGGCTAAAGCAGATCGACTCGCCTTGAGGTTCCAGGCGATACGGTAGCTTTTTGGGCTCAGTGCAGAGCAGCTCCGCTAGGGGGCGACCAGGGCTCCTTTCCCAGTAATACACGGAAGTGTAGGTCTTGATTACAACCATGCTCCCATCGAAGGAGATGTCCCCTCCTACCGCGCCGTAGCCGACCAAGAATCCCGGAGGGATTTTGACGAAGCCGAGTTCTTCGGCCAGCTCCATGCGGCGGTACTTGTTCTTGTGCTTGATTCGGAAGACCTTGTCGTAGCCTTTTTCGAATCGATCCCTTTTGCTGACGATATAGATATCTCGGCTTATCGGGTCGTATAGCAGGGTCTCGGCGTTGAGCCTTTGCCCCTTCGGATACTTGTATTTTATGGTCTCTGCTACCTCGACGCGTATCTCGTTGTGGCTACGAGGATCTACTCTGGGCTCGACGATCCGGTAGATGGCGTAATGCTTGCGACTTTTGGTGTTGTCGCCGATGTCGCCTAGAAGAATGCAGCTAGGTCTGCCTGCTTTGGGGTCTCCGGGCATCAGCGCGATATCTTCGCAGTCCTTCACCTTCGGTATCTTCAGCTTGATCCTCCCCAGATCTCGCCCTTGATAGTCGCAGATGTAGATACGTGGCTTGCCTCCCGAGTCGTTGTGCAGATACAAGACACCCCGGTTCTTTATGCTGGCAACGATGCCCGAGGCCTCGTCGATCTTATCGTTGATGATCTTGCCCTTATCCTTGATGTCGATGATCTCGAAGGGCTGCTCGGGGGCGCGGGCGTTTTGAGTCTCTGCCGCGTTATCGCTGCGATGATTTCCTGCATCTTGTGGCGCTTCGGTCTCTGATGTTGGAGACAATACGTAGATCGATAACGAAGCCGCTATCGCGAGGCACAGAGGCACGTACAACCTGGAGGACCTCATCGGAAGGATCTCCGTAAGCGTTGCTTGACGCCCACCTTGACAGTTCCCGCGGGGAGTCCTCTTCTCAGAGACACGAGGCCAGAAGCCGCCCGAAATCCCCAGATCGGGGAGAACATACTTCACTCCACTTAGACATCGCTTAGCTCTAGCATTCCTGCGTCGCGCGCATCAACGAGAAGCCCTCTCGCCAGGTCCGAAACAAAGAGCTCGCGCTTGACCCTGCAAAACGCAACACGCTCATGCTTCGGCAGCAGTTCCAACGCGCGGCACTCCCGCGGGACGATCTCACGGAGTTCCCCCACAGCTTTGCGAGCACGATTGGATCCGCGCCCGCGAAGAATGTAATCCTCGGGCTCACCGGTCCCGGGAATTCTCCTAGGCTCCGGAGCATCAGGGTCCCAGCTCTGCCAATCAATCCACACGACCTTCTCGAGGCTTATGGCTTGGAAGAATTGCTCAATGCAACCTAACTCACGGATTTTCTCCTCGAAGCTCGCAGTACACAGGGCTCTCCACGAAGGCATAACAAACTCTGGCATGAACGGCCCAGAGCGCCCATACCGCAGTGTCTTGTCAAAGACGTTCCCCGTAACTATCCCATGATAAAGCACATGACTGTAATCACCCCAGTTCCCGCATTCAGAATTCACCCGAAACCACCGCATACCTAAACTCGCCTAGTAAAATGCCGCGCTGGTTCCAAGCACCCCCCCCACGACTGACCCTTTCGAAGCTCCCACTGTCTTGTTGCGTCCTCGACAATCGCTTCGATGAACGCTCGCTCCAACTCTCGATCGATGTACTCTTCAGCCATCGCGTCCAGGTCCCAGTCATTCGAGAATCCAGCCACAGCCAAGTCAAGCATCTCCACGCCCATTTTGAACGTGCCCCATACTGGAGTATTGTCGAGAATAGCGTTCTTCTTTTCTTTCGGGGTCTCAGCCGCGCTCAAGTCGTGACCAAGAAACAAGGCAGTACCCAGATACGGCAATGCCCGCGCCGCCTTCTTCATGACGGTCTTGCATGGGTTCTTGGCTACCTTAGCGTGCGCCTTTCTTACTAGGTGCTCGTGCCACTGCATGTAAGTCCCCCACCGACCGTACGACACCTTCGCCTTGACACCCTTGAACATCGCTGCCCACTTGCCTTTACTCCGAACACCGCTGGCCCTGTTCTTAAGGGCCTTCAGCGCTTCCTCTTTATTCTTCCACTTATCTTGGTTCTCTGAGATGAATTTCTTCCAATCTTGATTGTAACCCGATCCGTGCAACTTGGCATGATCTCTTTGGCGGTAAGCGTTGCTTGACGCCCACCTTGACTTTCCAGTGTGTAGCTCTCGGTATCAGAGCACGGAGGCCAGTAGGCGCTCCCGCTCAGCTTCGATGTCTGCCATAAAGTGCTGTTTCCAGCCGTGCGGCGTGAGCTTGGTCACGTAGCTGCAGGTCGAGATCCTCATCAAGAGATCACGGAAGTAGACGAGCGGATTGATACCTGCAGCCAGCGCCGTACGTAGCAGGCTTGCCAGGATAACGGCAGTCGTTCCTCCGGTATCGTTCTGGAAGAAAAGCCAGTTCTTGCGCCCTACGGCAAAGGGCCGTAGCGCTCTCTCTGCTGGGTTATTATCAATCGATGCTCGTCCGTCACTCGCATAGTAGGCCAGCGCATCCCATTGCCGCTGTACGTAGCCAATGGCATTCGCTGCACGGCTCCTCGGTACTACCCGTGCGCTTTGCAGCTGGGGCCACGATCTGAGTGCATCTAGTTTCGGGACGGCCTGCTCCTGCCGGACATGTTGCCGCTTGCTATCATCCGCATCTTTCAGCTCTTTCTCGATCGCGTACAGCTCGCCGATTCGACCCAAAGCCTCTTTTGATATTTCCGGATCTGTCCTCTCGATCTCGACAAACCTTCGCCGCGCGTGAGCCCAATACGCGACTTCGGTTGCGCCATCGGGCAAGAAGAGCTGGTCGTATCCGGGGTAGGCGTCAGCTTGAATCAGGCCGCGAAAGCCCTTGAGGATTCTCTCTGGGCCATCTCGCTTGCGGCTTTCCGTGAAGTCGTAGAAGTGACGTCCATTGCGATCCAAGGTAATCCAAGTACGGCCAGTTCGACTTTTGCCGCCTGGGCCCGAAGCGATCGTCACGGGCGTGTCATCAGTAAAGATGACATCGGAAGCCAGAACTTCTTTGCGCAGCTGATCGTAGATCGGGGTGAATATCTCGCTGATCTTCGTCATGGAGCGCTGCAACACGCTCCGGTTTCGATCGAGGCCGCCTGGGGCATACTTCTTCTCAAGCCGGTGATACGGCATGTGCTTGCCAAAGCGCTGGGCGAGCACAAGGGAGAGGAAGCTATTACCGAGAATGCCCTTGCCAAAATCTCTGTCGATGACTCGATCGGGTCCAGGGGCCGTGACGACCTTCTCGCCGCAGCTCCGGCAGCCATATTTCACGCAGGCGATCTCGTGCACGAGGATCAGCTCGATGCGCTCGAGTTCCTTGCGGACGTCTTCGCCGATCTTGTGCAGTGGGGATCCGCAGCTGCAGACTCGCTTCTCTTCGGGCAACTCATAGGTGGTGCGCGCACGGGGGCGATGCTCAGGGAACGTCTTACGGCGGCCGCCCTTCTTCTTCGGCTTACGCGGCTGAGGAGTGATACGGCCTTCTACACCCTTCTGCTCAGCAGTCCTTTCGGCCTCTTGGAGCAAGTCCCGCTGAAAAGATGCCCTTGGTTCGGGTTGGTCTCGCCGGGGGAGGGACGCCGCTTCTCCGAAGATCTACCAAAGAGCATGCTCTTGTAGACCTCGATCGTGTGCATCGATTTCTCGAGCTCGGACCTTGAGCGCGATATTCGCAGCGCGGAGAGCCTCCACTTCCTCCGGAGTCCCCGCCATCGTTTTTCTTTCCCCTCCGCTCATGTCCGACTTGACGTAAAGGGACGCGCAAAGGTCCGCGTATTCTTTCGTTTTTAAGGTCGAACCCTTCGAGCAGCATTGCCAGCTCGGAACGCGTTCACTCGACATGCTTCGCATTACGATTGATCGCAATACGATACCGACCTTTCTCCAGTCGCTTGTAATGCAAGCAGAATCCCTCGCCGTCCCAGTGCAGGACCATTACGCGCTCACGCTTCCTGCCTAGGAAGCCGAAGACGCTACCAGCAAACGGATCCTCCGCGAACTGAGCGCGCACGATAGCAAGCAAATCGTCGTGCGCCTTGCGGAAGTCGATCGGCTCGCAGGCGATGAAGATGCGGATCGAAGCCGGGAGCGTTAGCAATGCCGAAGGAGCTCCAGCGCCCAGGCCAGCACCTCCCGGCCTTTGCCTGGCATCAGTTCGATCTCGACGTCGCCGAGAAGTAGCAGAAGGGTGAAAACGGAAGGCTCGGACTCGCGCTGCAGCTGGACTTCAGCAAAAGACGGTCGAGACCGCTTTTCAAAACGCAGCTTTCGACCCCAGGAAGCCAGCGTCGACCGGCTCACGCCAGTTCGCTCAGAAAGCTCCGACCAGCTTAGTCCCATCCGATCCCGGATGGCCAGAATCGCCCTCATTTCCTCCAGGCTTCGTCTCATGCCCACAGCGTCCGCAACAGGCGCTCGGAATCGAGGTGGGCGTCAAGCAACGCTTACGGATCTCCTCTCGCAGGGAGCGGGAACGCAAAGGACTCTGATGCTTGTACAGGAAGCCGATCGAGGATGGTATCCCTGAATGTCCTTGCTGTATCGAAGCATGGTTCAAGCTGTTGCAGGCGGTGCCCCCGTCGGTCTGCGCATATATCAACGGCCTGTTACGTGGTTATCACCACAGCTCGATCAGTTTCGCCGCTAGATCCTTGATGGTGTTATGCATGGCCAGCTTTTCCAGCCATCCTTGTGGGATCTTGTCTGTGCCGTAGCAGGCGCCCGCGACCTGGCCGCAGACGGCGGCCGTTGTGTCGGCGTCGTCACCGAGGTTGGCTGCAGCGAGTACCGCATCGCGGAAATTGTCGGTGCGATAGAAGGCCCACAGCGCTGCCTCGAGACAATCGACGACGTAGCCCCTCCCGCGAATCTCGGGTGGGTTCTTGTCCTTGAACGAGCCGGCGGCAATGGCCGCAATCTTGGGGGCAAGCGGCTCTTGCTCCCACAGGCCCGGAATCGGAGCGTAATATTCGGCCAATACGGTTTCTTTCGAGTCGCCGTTGATCAGCCCAACCAGCAATCCGGCGAAGTAACGACAAGCATCGATGCACTCCGTTGCTCCGTGCGTGCTACGAGAGGATTCGCCAGCGAGAGCAATGGCTAGGCTCGGTTTCTGGGCGTAGGCAATCGGCACCGGAGACAGTCGCATGAGCGAACCGTTGCCGGCGGACTGGGGCTTTGTCGGGCCGGAGTATGCCTTGCCCGTTTTCTCAAAGTGGCTGAGGGCCGTGCAGGTCGTCCCGCCAATGTCAAAGCAATAGCCTTTGACGCTGAAGTGGCCGTTCTGCCACCACTTGCAGTAGCGCTGCATCTGATCATGCGGGTCGAATCCCGAGCACTCGATCAAGCTTTCGGCCAGGCACAGCGCCATGGAGGTGTCGTCGGTCCATTGACCTGCTTCAAGGTGGAAAGGACCGCCTCCCATCATGTCGGTCAGTGGCGTGAAATCCCCAGGTGCCTTGAATTCGATGGAGGTGCCGACGGCGTCCCCCAAGGCCAGGCCGAGCAGCGATGCTGCGGCTCGCTTGGTCATTTCGTTGGCTGTGAGTACCGCAAGGCTTGAGGTTGTCGCCGCGCCGGAGAGTTTGGCATTGGCGCTAGCTTGCTTGCTGAGCTGGGGGTCGAGTTTGTGCCAGCTTTTTACCAGCTCCCGCTGGCGATCGTTTTCTGGTGCCGAAAAGCGAAAGCCGCGACCGCTGCGACTGTGACTCATTTCTTGAAAAGCTTGCTCGGCTGATCGGCCATGGCGAACGAGCCAGCATCCGGCAACGGTCCCGGTGCGGCCGTTCCCACCCCAGCAATGCACGTATATCTTATGACCAGCTTTTCGTTGTTCATCGATGTAGTCGAGCACGGATACCAGGGTATCAATGGCTACCGCGCTCTGATCACGGATGGGGAAGCGCCGAAAGCTGGCTTCGAGACCACGCTCCTTAGCGAGCCGGTGCAGCGTTGGCCTGTAGTCCGGAAACCGAGTGGTTCCTCTTTCGGTTTCGTTCTCTTGCTGCAGGCTGATAAAGGTTTGGATACCGAGGTCCAGGAGCGCCGTCAGTATTCGCTCTTGTTCGTGTGGATCCACAGCTCCCGGGTAAGGGCCACCAAGAAGCTGGTTTTCAACGATCCACCAAGTCTTCGTAAAGGGATCATCCACGAAGGGCTCTCCTCGATA